>Ga0209480_10000043_pt1 | contig 148298 bp, 135 predicted proteins | sample JI61114C2DNA_FD_187501 | JGI IMG/M metagenome (GOLD analysis project Ga0209480, IMG submission 187501) | Wastewater effluent complex algal communities from Wisconsin, to seasonally profile nutrient transformation and Carbon sequestration -... | ecosystem: Engineered > WWTP > Effluent > Algae...
TGCTTCACACGATGGCCGCTTTTGCGGCATGGCTGCTGGCGAAGGCGATCAGGGCAGTCGGCGTGACGATTGATCCGATGACGACGCAACAGAGCCACCGCCATCGATACAGCGATCAGCGCCGAGGATTGGAATGGTTGCGACGCCGATGGTGGCCACCGCAAATGGTGCAGATCGCTTGCGGGGTTGGAGCGTGGCCTGAGCAAAAGCGTCGAGAAAAAGTGGGGAGACCTTAGGTCGATGACCCAGCCTACGAATCGATATCAAAATCCCTCACCGGCTTCACCACCGAATACTTCTCTTTCTTCGGTTTGCCTTCCAACGCCGGGAAGTCGATGGGTTTGTCTTCGACGGCGGTGTCGGGTAAACGGTCGAGGAAATCGCGGATCATGGTCAAGCGGCCGCGTTTTTGGTCGTTGAAGTCCACCAGCGTCCACGGCGCATGTCTGGTGTGGGTGGCGTCGAGCATCGCTTCGCGGGCTTTGGTGTAGTCGGCGTATTTGGTGCGCGCTTCCAGATCGATCGGCGACAGTTTCCAACCCTTCAGCGGGTCTTCGCGGCGTTCGGCGAAGCGCTTTTCCTGCTCTTCCTGATCGCAGCACAACCAGTACTTGAACAGCAGGATGCCGTCGTCGATCAGCATTTTCTCGAAGATCGGGGTTTGCTTGAGGAAGGCCTGCACCTGCGCGGCGTCGGCGAAGCCCATCACTTTTTCCACGCCGGCGCGGTTGTACCAACTGCGGTCGAACAGCACGATTTCGCCGGCAGCAGGCAAGTGCGTGATGTAGCGCTGGAAATACCACTGCGTCCGTTCGCGGTCGCTGGGTTTCGGCAATGCGACGGTGCGGCATTGGCGCGGGTTGATATGACGCTGGATCGCGTCGATCACGCCGCCCTTGCCGGCGGTGTCGCGGCCTTCGATCAACACCAGGATGCGTTGCCCGGTCGCCAGCGCCCAGCGCGCCATCTGCGCGAGTTCGCGCTGCATCGGTTCGAGCAGTTCTTCGTATTCTTTGCGCTTGAGTTTTTCGGATTTGCTCATGGTGTGTGCGCTCGAAAGTGAAAGGCGGTTTGCGATGTCGTCCCGAGCGCAGCGCGGGACCTGTTCGTTTCGATGACCGGAAACGCTTTAAAAACAGGTCCCTCGCTACGCTCGGGATGACAGATATCTATTTCGGGATGACGGAGCGCGGGCTCACGCCTTCTTCGCGCGTTTAGCGGGTGCGCGCTTCGCTGGGGCTTTGCGTTTGCGCGGCGGGGCGACATCGGCGAGCGCTTCGGCGGCGGGCGTGGCGGCGACCATGCTGCGCACCACTTCCAGCACGGCGGCTTGTTGGCGTTCGTTCAAAGCGCGATAGGCGGCCAGCAGTGAGTGCTCGCCTTTCGTGCGCACAGGGTCGAGCGTGCTGGCGAGTTCCGAGAGCAATGCGCCGGCCGGCACGCCGAAGGTGCGGGCGAGGGCATCGATTTGGTCGCGGCCCGGCATTTTTTCGTCCTTCAGCCACGCGTTGACGGTGTTGATGCCGGCGCGCGGAATGGCGGTGGCCAAATCGGTGACGCTGGTGCCGGTGGCTTTGGTCAGTAATCGCAACGTGGTGCCGATGGACATGGCCGGTTCCTTATTCCTTGAGTCGTGGACGGAGTGTGGCGAGATTGCAGGGGCGCGTGCGCGCGTCGAGCTGCGCGCGGACGATCTTCTCCCATGCGGTGCGGCAGGCCGAGGTGGAACCCGGCATCGCGAAGACGAACGTGCCGTTGGCGAGCCCGGCGAACGCGCGCGACTGCAGCGTCGAAGTGCCGATCTCGTCGTAGCTGAGCGCGCGGAACAATTCGCCGAAGCCGTGCATTTCCTTGTCGAGCAGCGGCAACAGCGCTTCGGGCGTGGAATCGCGGCCGGTGAAGCCGGTGCCGCCGGTGACCAGAATGCCGTCGGTAGCGGGGTCGGCTATCCACTGCGAGACCTGCGCGCGCAGCCGGTATTTGTCGTCGGGCAACAGCGCGCGGTCGTGGAGCCGATGGCCGGCCTCGGCGAGCGCGGCGGCGAGGTAATCGCCGGAGCTGTCCTCGGCCAGCGTGCGGGTGTCGGAGACGGTCAGCACGCAGAGGGAGAGCGGGATGAAATCGGGGGCGGCGGTCATGGCCGGCAGGGTAGCCGTCGCCGCTTGCGGGCGCAAACCACCGCTTATGCCTCGGCGCGATCGCCGACCAAGGGCAAATGGAACCGGAACGTGTCCTGGTAGAACGCCCAGCCCTGCGCCCGATACAGCGATTGCGCCGACAGGTTGTCCGGCGTGGTTTCCAGTTCGAGCCGAATCGCGCCGCGGTTGCGACCGAACGCGGCGGCGGCGTGGAGCAGGGCTTCGCCGACGCCGCGACGGCGGGCGTGGGCGGCGACGTAAAGGTCGTTGAGCACGAAGACCCGCGCGACGCGCACCGACGAGAACGTCGGATACAACTGGGTGAAGCCGAGCGGGCCGCCGGCGGGCGCCTCGGCGCGCGCATCGTTCGCGTCGAACGCCAGAATGACCGTGGACTCGCCGTTCGCGAGCCGCTCGCGCAGAAATTCGCGCGCGATATCCGCATCGTACGGCTGCGCATAGAAGGCGCGGTAATCGGCGAACAGCGGCGCGAGCGCGTCGAGATCGTCGAGCGTGGCGATGCGGGTGGTGATAGACGTGGCGATCGACATATTCGGCTCCGGTCGAGACAGACGGATGCTAACGCGAACATGCCGGCCCCCCATAGGGTGCGCGTGCCGCGCACCGCTCTTCGAACCGCCGACAAGATCGCATGCGGCGATCAGCATGCTCCACGAAACTTGCGCCGTGACGACAAGCCGACGCGTGCCGCGCACCGCTCTTCGAACCGCTGACGAGATCGCATGCGGCGGTCGGCATGCTCCGCGAAACTTGCGCCGTGACGACACGCCGGTGCGTGCCGCGCATCGCTGTTCGAACCGCCGGCAAGATCGCATGAGACGATCGATGCGCTTCGCGAATCTTGCGTCGTGACGAAAAGCCGGTGCGCGGCACGCGCACCCTATGCGACGTCACGCGCCGCGGGTGAGCTTCGCCAATTCGTCGGCCTGATGCTCGCGCGATAGGCGCTCGATCAACGCGTCGAGGTCGCCTTCGACGATGTTCGGCAGGTCGTACAGCGTCAGTCCTTCGACACGGTGGTCGGTGATGCGGCCTTGCGGGAAGTTGTAAGTGCGGATGCGTTTGCGCCGTGACGACACGCGGGTGCGTGCCGCGCAGTGCTCTTTCGAACCGCCGGCAACATCGCATGAGACGATCGATGCGCTTCGCGAATCTTGCGTCGTGACGAAAAGCCGGTGCGCGGCACGCGCACCCTATGCGACGTCACGCGCCGCGGGTGAGCTTCGCCAATTCGTCGGCCTGATGCTCGCGCGATAGGCGCTCGATCAACGCGTCGAGGTCGCCTTCGACGATGTTCGGCAGATCGTACAGCGTGAGGCCTTCGACGCGATGGTCGGTGATGCGGCCTTGCGGGAAGTTGTAAGTGCGGATGCGTTGGCTGCGGTCGCCGCTGCCGACCTGCAGCTTGCGTTCCTGCGCCTGCGCGGCGTCGCGCTTGGCGGTTTCGGCTTCGATCAGCATCGCCTTCAAGCGCTTCATTGCTTTATCGCGATTGGCGTGCTGGCTGCGTTCGGTTTGCGATTCCACCACCACGCCGCTCGGCACGTGGGTAATGCGGATCGCCGATTCGGTTTTGTTGACGTGCTGGCCGCCCGCGCCGGAGGAGCGGAACGTATCGATCTTCAAATCCGCGGGATTGATCTCGATATCGATCTCGCCGGTTTCTTCGGCGATGATCGCCACTGTGGCCGCGGAAGTGTGGATGCGGCCTTGCGATTCGGTGGCCGGTACGCGCTGCACGCGATGGGTGCCGGATTCGAATTTCAATTTCGAATACGCGCCTCGGCCTTCGACGCGCGCGATGATTTCCTTGAAGCCGCCGTGTTCGCCGGGGCTGGCGGATTCGACTTCGACTTTCCAGCTTAGGCGTTCGGCGTAGCGCGCGTACATGCGAAACAGATCGCCCGCGAAGATCGCGGCTTCGTCGCCGCCGGTGCCGGCGCGCACTTCCAGATACAAACCGCCGTCGTCGCGCGGATCTTTCGGCACCAATTGCGCCATCAATTCGGCGTCGAGTTCGGTCAGACGCGCCTGCGCGGCGGCGATGTCTTCCTCGGCCAATTCCGCGAGTTCGGAATCGCCGCGCATCGCCTCGGCGGCGGCGAGATCGGCGCGCGCTTTGCGCTCGGCGGCTAAGCCGGTCGCGATCGGTTCGAGTTGCGAAAACTCGCGCATCAGCGTGCGATAGCGCGCGGCGTCCGCTACCGTCGTTGGATCGGCGAGCAGACGTTCGATTTCTTCGCGGCGTTCGGCCAGCGCTTCGAGCTTACGGCGCAGGGTCGGCGTCATCGCGAGAACTATCTTCTGCGGGGTGTTCGGGATGCAGTTGCCGATCGACGGCATCGGCGAGCGGGTTGTGCGGGAACATCCGTTCGGCGGCGCGCAGCACATCGTGATCGCCGTTCAGCGCGGCATCGCGCAGCGCGGTGGTCGGCGCGTGCAGCAGGCGATTGGTCAACGCGTGCGCGAGTTGTTGCAGCACCTCGGCGGGATCTTGCCCGGACGCCAGCGCTTGCCGCGCTTTGCGCAAGGTGTCTTCGCGGGCGGCGTCGCCGTGCGCGCGCACGCGTTTGAGCGTGCCGTGATGCGCGCTGGCGGCCAACACTTCGCGATAACGCGCGACCTGCAGATCGACGATCGCCTCGGCCTCATCCGCGGCTTCGCGCCGATTGCGCCGGTTCTCGTCGATCACCCGTTCCAAGTCGTCCACGCCGTAGAGGAACACGTCGCGCAATTCGGCCACGTCCGGCGCGATGTCGCGCGGCACCGCCAAATCCATCAGCAGCATCGGCCGATGGCGACGACCGCGTTGCGCAGCGGAGACTTGCGCTTTGCGCAGGATCGGTTCGCGGCTGGCGGTGGCCGAAAACACGATATCGGCCTCGCCGAGATGGCGTTCCAATTCGGTCAGCGGCAGCGCGACGCCGCCGTGACGGCTGGCCAGTTCCTGCGCGTGCGCCAGCGTGCGATTGGCGAACAGCAAGCGCTTGGCGTTCGCTTGCGCCAGATGCAGCGCCGTCAATTCGATGGTTTCGCCCGCACCGATCAGCAGAATCGTGCAATCGGAGGGATGGGCGAAGGATTCTTCGGCCAAGCGCACCGCGGCCGAGGCCACCGACACCGGGTTCGCGCCGATGCGCGTGTCGGTGCGCGCGCGCTTGGCGGTGACGAAGGCCTGCTGGAACAGGCGATCCAGGCGATGTCCCAGCGCGCCCGCACCGCGCGCCGTGGACCACGCCTGTTTCACCTGCCCGAGAATTTGCGGTTCGCCTAAGACCTGCGAATCCAAACCGGTGGCGACGCGGAACAAATGCCGCACCGCGCCGTCGTCTTCATGCAGATACAGGTAATCGCGCAGGCTGTCGGCGCCGTCTTGCGGGTACGACGCTAACCACTGGATCAAGCGTTCGCCATGATCGTCGGTGAGCGCATAGATCTCGGTGCGGTTGCAGGTGGACAAGAGCGCCACTTCCTCCACGCCCGGCAACGCGCGCATGGCGCTCAGCGCGGCGGGCAGCGCGTCGTCGGCGAAGGCCACCCGTTCGCGCAGGGCGACCGGCGCGGTTTCGTGATTGATGCCGAGGGCGACGAGGCGCGACATTTCGGAGCGAGTGGGGATAGGTGCGTTAAGCTGGCGACAGATTCCCTATTTTAAGCGCCGATGCCGCCGATGCCCGCATTTCCGTTCCGAAGCCCGACGCCGGCCCCTCGCGGAGGCCGCGGCCGAGCGCGTATCACACTGGCGGCGTTGGCGATGGCTTGGGCTGGATTGTGCGTCGCCCCGGCTTGGTCGGCCGACGGCGCCGCTGCGCCCGCCGCCGCCGCGGCTTCGGCCAAGCCCGCAGCGCAGGATCGCGACCCGCTGGCCGCCACGCTGGCCGGCGAGTACGCCTTGCAGGCCGGCAAGCTCGACGAGGCCGCGCGCTGGTACCTGCAGGCGGCCGAGCGCAGCCCCAAGGACGCCGACATCGCCGAGCGCGCGGTCAGGATCGCCTTGCTGGCCAAAGACGACACCCGTGCCGAAGCCGCGCTGAAACTGTGGCGCGACCGCGCGCCGTTGTCGGCGGCGATGCGCAGCGCCGAAGCCACGCTGGCCCTGCGCCGGGACGACGAACGCGTCGCCAAGCGCGAACTGGTCGCCCTGATCCGTATGAGCACGTCCAACAAGAAGGACGACGAGAGCTGGCGTTACGCCTTGCTCGCGCTGGACGCCGGTTCGGGCAATCCCAAACTCACCGGCAAGATGCTGGCGCATTTGGTCGATGCCGGCGAGATTCCGAAACGGCTGTCGGCGTGGTTGGCCTTCGGCGAATTCGCCCAGCAATTGCAGCGCCAGGACATCACCGCGAACGTCGTCGATCGCTTGGTCGCGCTGTTCCCGGACGAACCCGCGGTCGCGCTGTTGCACGCCAGTCAACTCCGCGAATCGGGCAAGTCGGACGAAGCGCGCAAGGTGCTGGCCGGTTTGCAAACCTCATCGGCGCGGATGCCGGAACTGAACATCGCGGTGGCGCGCGAATACAGCGCCTTGGGCGATCACACCGCCGCCGCCGATTTGTTGGCGCGCGGGCCGCAGGACGACCGCACCTTCGCCATTCGCGCCTCGTTCCTGGCGCAGGCCGAGGACAAAATCGGCTTGGGCCGCTTGTACGACGAACTCAAGCGCGATTCGGCCAGCCCGGACCCGGGTCGTCGTTTGCTGATGGGCCAAATCGCCGAATTCCTCGAACGCCATGCCGAAGCGCTGGAGTGGTACGCCGGTGTGCCCAGCGGTTCGCAGCGTTGGTTGGCGCGACTGCGTTCCGGCACGGTGCTGCACAAGCTCGGGCGCAAAGCCGAAGCCTATGCGCGCATGCGCGAACTTCAGAACGACGGCGGCGCCGACGAGGAAACCCGGCGCGATGCCTATCTGCTCGAAGCGGAGTTGTACAAAGACGACGAAAACGCCGAGGCCGAATTCGAGACCTACACGCGCGCGCTGGCCGCGTTTCCCGACGAATCCGCGGTGCTGTACTCGCGCGCGCTGATGTGGGAGCGCCGAGACGATATCTCGCGCGCGGAAGCGGACCTTCGAAAAATCCTGGCGACCGACGCCGACGACGTCAACGCGCTCAACGCGTTGGGCTATACCCTCGCCGATCGCACCAATCGCTACAAAGAAGCGTTGGAATTGATCTCGCGCGCGCTGGCGGCGGAGCCCGACAACGCGGCGATCATCGACAGCTATGGCTGGGTGTTGTATCGCCTGGGCCGCAATAAAGAAGCGCTCGTGGAATTGCGGCGCGCGTTCACCAAACAGAAAGACGCGGAAATCGGCGCGCATTTGGCCGAAGTGCTGTGGGTGATGGGCGAGAAAGAAGAGGCGCAGAAGTTCTTCGAGGATGCGCGCAAGCTCGACCCCAAGAGCCGTTCGCTGCAACGCGCGATCGAAAAGACCGGCGTGAAGCTGCCGCCGCTGCCGCCCGCCGCGACGGGCGACGCCAAGACACTGTGATCGCATCGTGAGCCGTTGCGCAAGCCGCATGCCGCGCATCGCGCGCACCGCGATGGCGGCCGTTCTCATCGCCTGCTCCGCGCTGTCGCTCGGCGGTTGCGCGAGCGTTTCGACGCGTTCCTCGCCGCCGCCGCTGACCGGCGACGCCTTGGCCGAACGCGTGGATGCGCGCGCCGCGTGGATCGCGCAATTCGAAACCTGGTCGTTTTCCGGCCGTGCCGCGGTGCGCAAAGGCAAGCAGGGCGGAAGCGGACGCATCGAATGGACCCAGCACGACGCGCGCCGCTACAGCGTGTCGTTGAGCGCGCCGGTCACGCGACAGAGCTGGCGCCTGGATGGCGATTTGCATTCGGAAGCCGGACGTTTGGAAGGGCTCGACGGCGGTCCGCGCGAAGGCGAATTCGCCGAAGAACTGCTGCGCGACGCCACCGGTTGGGAGGTGCCGCTGCAGCAGCTCGGCCGCTGGGTGCGCGGCGCCCCGGCAAGCGAGATGCCGGTCGAATCCGTGAGCTACGACGCACAAGGGCGTCCGTCGCGTCTCCGCCAAGCGGGTTGGACGGTGCGTTATGTCGCATGGCGCGCCGGCCCCATCGGTCAGCCCGATCTGCCGACGGAGATCGAAGCCGAGTCCGGCGACGCGCGGGTGCGCTTGATCCTCGAAGACTGGACCTTCGCCTCGCCATGAGCGCGACATCCCGATGACTGCCGTCGACGAGACCGGCTGGTCGTCTTGGCCGGCGCCGGCCAAGCTGAATTTGTTCCTGCGGATCGTCGGCCGCCGCGCCGACGGCTATCACGACCTGCAGACGGTCTTCCGGCTGCTGGACTGGGGCGACACGATCCGTTTGCGGGTGCGCGAAGACGGTCGCGTCATGCGCCACGGCCCCTCTGCGGCTGGCGTGGCCGAAGCTGACGACCTCACCGTTCGCGCCGCGATCCTGCTGCGAACGGAGGCGAATATCGCGCAAGGTGCCGATATCGTTATCGAAAAGCGCATTCCGTCCGGCGGCGGCTTCGGCGGTGGATCGAGCGACGCCGCGACCGTGCTGCGCGCGCTGGATTCACTTTGGGGCTGCGGGTTGAGCGAGGATCGGCTCGCCGAACTCGGCCTGCGGCTGGGCGCCGATGTGCCCGTGTTCGTCCGCGGCCGCAACGCCTGGGCCGAAGGCCGCGGCGAGCGCCTGACCCCGATCGATCTGCCGCCGGCCTGGTATGTGCTGGTCGATCCGGGCGTCCACGCCGCCACCGCGGCGTTATTTCAAGCGGCTGAATTGACTCGAAATGCCACAGCCGCGACAATAGCGAGCTTCGTTTCCGGCGCCGCGCTCGAGAACGCTTTCGAGCCGGTCCTGCGCCGCCGCGAACCCGCCGTCGAGGCGGCGTTCGCAGCGCTGATGCAGGTTTGCGATTCGACTGCGGCTCGCCCGCGGTTGACTGGCTCCGGCAGCGGCTGTTTCGTCGAATTCGCCGACCGCGAATCCGCCGAACGCGCACTCGACCGATTGCCGACCGGCCTCACGGCCTGGATCGCAGCGGGCGCGGCGCGATCGCCGTTGTTGGAGGCGTTGGAGAGTGAAGCTGGGAATCGGGAATCGGGAATCGGGAATCGTTAGTGCCAAAGTAAGAGGCATTGATCCGATCGATTTTAGATTTCACATACTCGGTTTAGTTTTTTGCTTTACCCGCCCCCGATGTTCGGGGGCAGCCAAGTCCGTAGGACTTGGTGGGGGTTTAGGAGGTGCGGCGACACGTCTTCGAAGACGTAATCGCCGGACTGCCGAAAATCTCACCGGTTTCACCCGCCCCCGATGTTCGGGGGCAGCCAAGTCCGCAGGACTTGGTGGGGGTTTAGGAGGTGCGGCGACACGTCTTCGAAGACGGAATCGCCACGCCGCCGAAAATCTCACCGAAGGGGCGTCGCCAAGTGGTTAAGGCACCGGGTTTTGATCCCGGCATTCGTAGGTTCGAATCCTTCCGCCCCTGCCAAATTTTTTGGGAATCGAGAGTCGAGAATCCGGAATCGTATTGAAGCTCAAGGTGTTTCGCTTTGAACGACGCCCGATTCTTCGTTCCCATTCCCGGTGTCTCCCGCCACGGTCAGAGCGAAGCGGATCACGCCATGCAGCAAGACGATCGCCAGTTGTTGATCTTCTCCGGTAACGCCAATCGGCCGCTCGCCGATGCCGTGTGCCGCGAGCTGGGGATCCGCCTCGGCAAGGCGCAGGTATCGAAATTCTCCGACGGCGAAGTGCAGGTCGAGATCGAAGAGAACGTGCGCCGCCAGGAAGTGTTCGTCGTGCAATCGACCTGCGCGCCGAGCGCCGAACACCTGATGGAACTGTTGGTCATCATCGATGCGCTGAAACGCGCGTCGGCGGCCACGGTGACCGCGGTGGTGCCGTACTTCGGCTACGCCCGCCAGGACCGCCGCCCGCGTTCGTCGCGGGTGCCGATCACGGCGAAGGTCGCGGCCAAGATGTTCACCGCGGCCGGCGCCGACGGCGTGTTGACGGTCGATCTGCACGCCGACCAAATTCAAGGGTTTTTCGATATCCCGGTCGATAACGTGTACTCGTCGCCGCTGCTGCTCGCCGACATCTGGCGCGCTTACGGCACCGACAATTTGATCGTGGTCTCGCCGGACGTCGGCGGCGTGGTGCGCGCTCGCGCGATCGCCAAACGCCTCGACGACGCGGAACTCGCGATCATCGACAAGCGCCGCCCGCGCGCCAACGTCGCCACGGTGATGAACATCATCGGCGACGTGAACGGCAAAACCTGCGTGCTGGTGGACGACATCGTCGATACCGCCGGCACGCTCTGCGCAGCGGCGGCGGCGTTGAAGGCTCAGGGCGCGCAGCGGGTGATCGCGTACTGCACCCACCCGGTGCTGTCGGGGCCGGCGATCGACAACGTGAACAAATCGCAGCTCGACGAACTGGTGGTCACCGACACCATTCCGCTGTCGGAAGCCGCGCGCGGTTGCCCGCGCATCCGGCAACTGAGCGTCGCCGAGCTGCTGGCGGAGACCATCCGCCGCGTGGCGTTCGGCGAATCGGTCAGCTCGTTGTACGTCGATTGAAGCCGGGAATGGGGAATGGTGAGTCGGGAATCGTAAGCGCGTCGTAGAAGCCTCGGCTTCTGCTCTTAAAACGATTCTCCATTCTCGGTTCCCGATTCCCATCCAAAAAAACCTGACTTCCCTGGTCGCGGGGAAGTCCTATCGCCGCCGCGAGGCGGTTCATTCGCAACGAAAGTGAGTTATCTCCAATGGCTAAAACCCACGAAATCAAGGTCGAACGCCGCACGGACGAAGGGAAGGGTGCGAGCCGCCGCCTTCGCCATGCCGCTAAGATCCCCGCCATCGTCTACGGTGGCGAACTCAAGCCGGTCAGCATCCAGATCGAACATGAAGCCATTTGGCTGGCCAGCCAGCACGAGTGGTTCTATTCGTCGATTCTCGACCTCAGCCTCGGCGGCGACGTGCAGAAAGTGCTGCTGCGCGATATGCAGCGTCACCCGTTCAAGCAGCAGATCATGCACTTGGACTTCCAGCGCGTGAACGAAAACGAAGCGCTGCGCACCGCGGTGCCGCTGCACTTCTTGAACGAAGACAAGTCCCCGGCCGGTAAGTCCGCGGAAGTGGTCGTGACCCACGAGCTGAACGAAGTGGTGATCGAGTGCTTGCCGAAGGATCTGCCGGAACACATCGAGATCGATCTGTCCGACCTCGCTGTCGGCGACATCGTGCATTTGTCCGACCTCAAGCTGCCGGAAGGCGTGTCGATTCCGGAGCTCAAGCTGGGCAAGGAACACGATCTGGCCGTGGTCATCGCCAAGCACGGCAAGGAAGAGGCCGAAGCTGCCGACGCCCCGGCCGCGGCCGAAGTGCCGGCGGCGAAGGTCGCCAAGAAAGATCAGAAGTAATCGCTGCGCAGCGGCGATCACTCTCCCGCACGTAGGGCGGAGCGAAGCTCCGCTGCATCGTGTCCGAAGAGACCGTAGCGGAGCAGCGCTCCGCTCTACGGGCTTCGCGGGAAGAGATCGTTCAAGGTATGACAGGCCTCCGTCTCATCGTCGGGCTGGGTAATCCCGGTCCCGAACACGCCAGAACCCGGCACAACGCCGGGTTTTGGTTTGTGGACGCGCTCGCCGCGCAGGAGCGCGCGCGCTTCGGTTTGGAAAGCAAGTTGTTCGGCGAAACCGCGAAGGTCGAAATCGCCGGCCGGTCGGTGTGGCTGCTGAAACCGGCGACCTACATGAATCTCAGCGGCAAATCGGTGATGGCCGCTTTGCGCTACTGGAAGATCGAGCCCGAGGAAATGCTGGTCGCGCACGACGAGTTGGATTTGCCGCCCGGCGTCGCGCGGTTCAAGTTCGATGGCGGTCACGGCGGTCAGAACGGGCTGCGCGACATCGTCAAACTGCTGGGCCACGGCAAGTTCCATCGTCTGCGCGTCGCGATCGGGCATCCCGGGCACAAAGACAAAGTCACACCGTGGGTGTTGGGTCGGCCGGGCAAGGACGACGAAGCGTCGATCCTGCGCGCCATCGACGATGCGCTCGCTGCGTTGCCGCTGGCGGTAGAGGGCAACCTGATGGATGCGATGACCAAGCTGCACACAAAAGCCGGGAGTGGGGAATCGGGAATCGGCAATCGCTAAGCGCCGATTTTCGTTTTTCCAATCACCGATTCTCTATTTCCGATTCTCTATTTTCGGTTCCCGGAGTTTTCATGGGTATCAAATGCGGCATCGTCGGTTTGCCGAACGTCGGCAAATCGACTCTTTTCAACGCCTTGACCAAGGCGGGCATCGCCGCGGCCAACTTTCCGTTCTGCACGATCGAGCCGAACGTCGGCATCGTCCCGGTGCCGGACCCGCGCCTCAATGCGTTGGCCGAAATCGTGAAGCCGCAGAAATGCATTCCGACCGCGGTCGAATTCGTCGACATCGCGGGTTTGGTCGCGGGCGCCGCCAGCGGCGAAGGCCTGGGCAATAAATTCCTCGCCCACATCCGCGAAGTGGATGCGATCACGCATGTGGTGCGTTGTTTCGAGAACCCCGACGTCATCCACGTCAACAACAAGATCGACCCGATCGCCGACATCGAGACCATCGATACGGAATTGGCGTTGGCGGATTTGGATTCGGTCGAAAAAGCGCTGCAACGCGCCGAGCGTTCGGCCAAAACCGGCGATAAGGATGCGAAAGCGCGGGTCGAAGTGCTGGCGCGCATTCGCGCCGGTCTCGACGGCGGTCATCCGGCGCGCGCACTGGGCTTGTCCGACGACGACAAACTCGCGGTGCGCGACCTGTTTCTGCTTACGCTGAAGCCGGTGATGTACGTGGCGAACGTGTTGGAGGACGGGTTCGAGAACAATCCGCATCTCGACGCCGTGCGCGCGCGCGCAGTGGGCGAAGGCGCCGAAGTGGTGCCGGTGTCGGCGGCGATCGAAGAAGAATTGAGTCAACTCGACGACGCCGACCGCGACGCGTTCTTGACCGATCTGGGTCTGGAAGAGCCGGGTCTCAATCGCGTCATTCGCGCGGCGTACAAATTGCTCGGTCTGCAGACCTATTTCACCGCGGGCGTGAAGGAAGTGCGCGCGTGGACGGTGAAGGGCGGTTCGACCGCGCCGCAGGCGGCCGCGGTGATCCACACCGATTTCGAGAAAGGCTTCATCCGCGCTGAAACCATCGCTTACGACGATTTCATCAAGTACCGCGGCGAATCCGGCGCCCGCGACGCCGGCCGCTTGCGCTTGGAAGGCAAGGAATACCGCGTGCAGGAAGGCGATGTGCTGCACTTCCGCTTCAACGTTTGAGTCGTCTCGATTGAACCGCGTCGGCGTCTGAAACGACGCCTGTCGCGTTCTCGTAAAAACGCCCTCCCGATGCCGGGAGGGCGTTTTCGTTTCCGCCGGTCGCGCGTTCGGCGGCGTTCGTCGAGATGCGGCGATGCGAGAGACCGCATCGCCGCGAAACGCTCAATCGCCGTTCTTGCCGCCGAACGTCCAATCGAACGTGAGATACACCGTGCGTCCCACCGAATCGAACCACGAGGTGTCGTAGTAGGGGTATGCGGTGTAGGTCGGGTCGTCCGGCGGCATCTTGTCGAAGACGTTGTTGACCGCGAGCGACAAGCGCATCGCATCGCTGAAGCGATAGCCGGCTGTGAGGTTGTAGCGCCAGGTCGCGCCGATCCACGGGCTGCGGCCGTCTGCGGGGTCGTAGACCTGGTCGTACGAATCCGAGCTCGGCAATTTACCCAGTCGTTGGCCCTGCACGCCTGCCGACCAGCCGCCATAATTCCAGCCGAGCGAGGCGCTGGTTTTCGTGCGCGGAATGTCGAAGCCGCCGTTCACCGCGAACTGATCTTCCACGACGTCGCCGTCGTATTGCTGGAAGTCGTGTTCGCGCACCCAACTGTGATTCACGCCGAAACGGAAGTCGCCGAACGGCGTGCTGCGTCGGTAGTGCGCGCTCACATCGACGCCGCTGGTGTTTTCGCGCGCGACGTTGATCGGATTGACGTAGATGCCGTACAGGCGCCCGCCGATGCGGGTGACGCGCGAGATCGCGTCCACGCAGGTCGGCGATGCCGGGTCGAGACCGCCCAGGCGGCAACTGGCTTCGTCGCGCAGGATTTCGCCCACGCTCATGTCCTGCACCTGATCGCGCATGCGGATATCGAAATAATCCACCGACACGTCGAAATCGGCGATCGGCGACCACACCGCGCCGAACGTCCACGATGTGCTGGTTTCCGGTTCGAGATCGCGATTACCCTCGCGCGTACGGATCAGGCCTTCCTCGTAATCCGAGCAATCGCTGGCGCCGGGATCGTCGCTGAGGCAACTGTAGTAATCGATGCCGGAGGTTTCGTCGTTGCCGATGCCCGCATAGACGTAATGCAGATCGGCGGCGCGGAAGGCGGTGCCGTAGGAGCCGCGCACCAGCAGCGATTCGATCGGGCGCCATTCCAAACCGGCGCTGTAGGTGAACTTGCCCGGCGCGTTGCCGGAATAGCGGTATTGGTCGTAACGGCCGGCGAGGCTGAGGTTCACGGTTTCGTGCAGCGGCGCGCGGACTTCGGCGGCGGCGGCCCAGCGGTTGCGGCTGCCGTGGCCGTCGGAATCCTTCCAACTGTAGTAATAGAACTGCGTCGCCAACGGGTCGGGATTGAGATCGTAAGACTGCTGACCGAATTCGACGACGCCCGCGAAACCCACCGGTCCGGCGGGCAGCGCGAACAACTCCGCGTTGCGCAACGTGAGCGACAGTGTGTCGGTGCGCGATTTCGGGTGATAGGTCGTGCGCGCCGCGATGCTGTCGTATTCCTGGCGCGTGAGTGGGCGATACAGCCGCGTCGGATCGGCGTCGAAGATCGGGAACAGGTTGCCGTCCTCGTCTTCGTATTCGCCCAATTGCGGACCGAGGAACAAGGCGTTGGCGCGCGCGGCGACGATCTGCGGCCAACCGATCCGGGCTTTGTATTGCGAATGGCTCAGCGCCGCTTCGTAATCCCAATCCGTCGCGAACGTGCCGGCGAAACCGGTGGTGACGCTGAAGGTGTCTTGCACGTTACGGATCATGCCGCGGTTCAAGCCACCCATTTCCTCCGGTGTGAATTGGCGCTGCCAATACTCCACTTGGTCGGTGGCCTGGTTGAAGAAATAGCCGTCTTCGTTGCCGTCGGGCGCCTGGTAACTCCACGCGGCGACATCGCGGAAAAGGCCGAGTTTGTGATGGCCCACTTGCACGTCGGCGAACCACTGGCCGCCGTTGGCCAGTTGGTATTGGAACGAACCGTACGCGTTAATGCCCTTGCGTTCGCTGATGATGGTGCCGTAGCCGATGGACTCGGTGCTGCCGCAGTAATAGCCCGGGCCGTAATCGTCGATCTCGGGATCGTAATCGCCGAACCCCGGGCGCGAGGTGTAGCCGGTCGAGCCTCGGTTGAGATGCGAGAGCGCGGCGCAGGCGTCGGCACCCGGGTCCAGATAGGTGTCGAAGTAATCGGTGCGCAGGAACACGCGGCGAGCGAGACGCGAACGTTCGGTCGGGCCGTCGAGCGTGGAGTCCTGGATCTTGCGGTCGTAGGCCCACAGCGGGCGTTGATCTTGATACTCCGCGCCGAACACGCCGCTGAAGGCGCCGCGTTCGAAGCCGGAGGTGACGCTGAGATCGAGCGATTCCGCGCCGCCGCGGGTGGCGCCGCCGTAGCGCACGCTGGCGGTGGTGCCGTCGGCATGGTCTTTCAAAATGAAATTGACCACACCCGAGATGGCATCGGAGCCGTACACGGCGGAGGCGCTGCCGGTCAGCACCTCCACGCGTTCCACCATGCCCAGCGGGATGTTGGAAATATCGGTGAAATTGCTGCGGCCTTTGAACGGCATCGGGAAATCGGCGATCCGACGGCCGTTCACCAACACCAGCGTGTGATTCGGTCCGAGCCCGCGCAAATCGACTTGCTGCGCGCCGGGCGAGAAGTCGGCGCCGCTGGCGGATTGCTGGCTCTGGGTTTCGCCGCTGTTTTGGGTGATCGAGCGCAGCACGTCCGGGACGCTCACGAAGCCGCCGGCTTTGATGTCGCGCTCGCTGATCACCGTGACCGGGGCGGGGCCTTCGATCTGCGTGCGCGGAATGCGCGAGCCGGTGATCTGTACGGTTTCCAGTTCCTGCGGCGGCGCTGCGGATGGCGCCGGAGCGCCGCCCGAGGGTTCGTCCGCCTGCGCGACCGACGCCGGTGCGCGCTTGGGCACGTCGCGGCGCACGATGAGCACGGCGCCCGTCGAGGGGTCGTGGCGAGAGACGAAATCGCTGCCGCCCAACAGTTTTTGCAGCGCGGCGTCCGCGCTGGGCGCGCCGCGCACGCCGCCGGTGCGCACGCCTTGCACTTGGTCGGAGCGGTACACCAATTGCGTGCCGGAGCGGCGCGCGAGGGTGTCCAGGGCTGCGGATAATTCGCCTGCCGGTAAGTCGATTGGGCCGGCGGGAGCGTTCGCCCCTTGGGCCTGGGCCTGCAACGCAGCCGCGCAAGCGACGCTCAACAGCAGAAGACGGCATGATTTCGGCATCGATTCCCCTCGCTTCGTTTTCGTCGGCGCGCACGGTGCGCGCCCCCATGATCGGGACGAGTCGGCGTGCGGAATCCCGCAGCGCCGATGTCGTCATGCCCGGATGCGGGGGCTCAGCGACGATGCAGCACGATCAATTCGCCGCGATGCTCGACCCGCACGCCGAACCCTTGTTCCAACAATCGCACGAACCCGTCGAGGTTCGACCAGCGGAATTGCCCGCCCATCCGCAGCGCAGCGACGTCGGCGTCGCCCATCATCAGCTTGCGGGCGTTGAAACGATTGAATTCCTCGGCCGCCTCGCGCAGCGGCGTGTCCTGGAAACGCAGATAGCCTTCGCGCCATTCGAGCGCGCGCTCGGCGGCGGCGGGGTCGTTGCGACGGACCGAGACGCCTGCGGCCGTCGCGATCGCCACCGAGCCCGCCGGCAGCAGCGTTTCCGGCCCGGCGCTGCCGTCCGCTCCGGGCATGTCCAGCCGCACCGTGCCTTCGGTGACCGCGACCCGCAGCGCGTCGCGGTCGCGGCGAACCGAAAACCGCGTGCCCACCGCGACGACGCGGTGATCGCCCGCGTTGACCACGAAAGGACGCGATGCGTCCTTGGCGGCGTCGAACAGCGCTTCGCCGCGCTGCAGATCGATGCGACGTTCGCGACGCGAGAGCGCGACATCGATGCGGCTCTCGCTGCTGAGCGTCGCCTGCGAGCCGTCGGTCAAACGCACCGTTTCCAGCGCTCCGAGCGCGGTGGCGTAAGCCGCGCGCTCGACGGCGCTGTCTTCGCGCCAACGCCACCAACCACCCACGCCCGCGCTCGCCGCCAGCGCGACGACCGCCACGGCCCCCGCCCAGCGGCGGCGCGCCGACCGCGGCCCGCGCCCTGCGCGAGGGGCGAACCGCAATGTGCCGAAGTCGATGGCGTTGTCGGCGGGTGCGTGCGCGACCGGCGGCGCATCGGTCGCGGATTCGCCGGCCAGCCCCCAGCGCCCGCGTGCCGGCGGGCCGTCGTGCGCGAGGCCCGCGGCGAGCGCCTGCAAGCGGCCGGTTTCGATCCACGCGCTTTCCAATCGCAAGAACGCCACGCGGTGGGCCGTGGACGCGCACAGCCAGCGGTCGAGCTGGGCGCTGTCCTGCGTCGTCCAGCCCTCGCCGTCGCGCCGCGCCAACCACTCGGCCGCGGTGCGCTCAATCCGTTCGCTGTTGTCCGCGGCCATGCTCATGTCCAGAAGGGCGTGGGTCACCACCGACGTCAGCGCCGGAATCCGCTCCGAAACCCGCCGCGGTGTCCGCGTCGGCGTCGATGCCGGCATCGGCATGCGGCAGCGCGTTCGCGCCGCCGTAAAACGACGCCGCGATCGAACGAATGCCATTGGCGACGTGTTTTTCCACGGTTTTCTCGCTGATCCCCAATTGCGACGCCACGACTTTCTGCGGCAGCTCCTCCACCCGGCGCAGCCAGACCACTTCCCGGCATCGATCGGGCAGACGGTCGAAGGCCTCGCTGAGCCGGCGCAGAGCCTGACGGCCTCCGAAGCGGCGTTCCGGCGATACCTCATCCACCAAGACGTTCAAGAGGTCCGGATCACCCATCGTCTCGATCGAAACCACGCGCTCGCGCCGCCGACGGTCGGCGATCAGGTTGCGGGCGGTGGCGAACACGAAGGACTTCGGCGAAGCGGGCAACCCGCGCGCGGCGGCTTCGTACACCCGTATGTACACTTCCTGGCGCAGGTCCGGCCACTCGTCGCGGGCGGGCCAACAACGCCGCAGGTAGCGCATCAGCGCGTCTTCGTGAGCGAGAATCTCGCGGACGAACCAATCGTCGAGGGGCGTTCGCATTCCCGAACCTTAGCCCATCCCGGTCGAAGCGACACCGTCGACGTTGGTGGCGACCGGGAGGGAAGGCCGCTGTCCGTTCGTCTGTTACAACATCGCCGTCGGCCGTTCGCGCCGATGCGCCCATCGTTCATGAGGAGAGCCGCATGCGGTCGTCGGTCCTGAAATCTTCGGTTTCGCAGTCGCGGACTCTGCCCTTGCGAGCCGCGCCATCCCGCGCCGCGCGTCGCGGGCGCATCGTCGTCGTCGCCTTGTGCGCGATGCTGTTGTGGCTGAGCGTCGCGGGATCGGCCGTCGCCAAGGACTATCGCCGCTATTTCGTCGGCGACCGCGCCGTGCCGACGCCCGGTCAGGTCGCGCCGGGCCTGCTGCTGGCGGGCGGCGGCGATCGCAATCTCGATGCCGTGCGCTGGTTTCTGGGCAAGGCCGGCAACGGCCATATCGTCGTGCTCAGCGCCTCCTACACCACCGAAATCGCCGACGAGTTCTATCGCGATGCCGGCGGCGCGGCCTCGGTCGAAACCTTCGTGTTCAAGAACGGCAAGCCGGCGACCGACCCCGCGATTCTCGGCGCGCTGGCGCGGGCCGACGGCATCTTCATCGCCGGCGGCGATCAAGCGCGCTATGTCCGCTACTGGCGAGGCACGCCGGTCGCCGCGGCGCTGGACGCCCATGTTCGCGCCGGTAAACCCTTGGGCGGCACCAGTGCCGGGCTCGCGATTCTGGGCGAGTATTTCTACGGCGCGATGGACGGCGGCAGCATCCGCAGCCCGGAAGCGCTCGCCGACCCGCTCGGCGCGCCGGTCACGATCGAACAGGATTTTCTGCATCTGCCGCCTCTGAAAGGCGTCGTCACCGACACGCATTTCAAAGAGCGCGACCGCTTGGGCCGGCTCTTCGCCTTCCTGACCAAAGCCCAGAGCCTGACCGGCGCGCCGCAGCGGGCGCTGATCGGCTTGGGCGTGGACGAAAGCGCCGCGCTGGCGGTCGATGGCACCGGCGCGGGCCGCATTTACGCCACCGACCCCGCCGGCATGGCGTGGTTGGTGCGCACCGGCGGCGTCGAGGCGTCGGCGGCGGGCAAACCACTGATGCTGCGTCGAGCGGAGGCCATCGGGATCGGCCCGGGCTCGGTCGTGCATTTGCCGGAAGGGCGCGTAGACGCCCCGGCCTTCCACCGCTATTACCGCGTCGCCGACGGGAGCGTGAGCGAAACGCCGCCGTTCCTGCTGGCGATCCACGGCGGGGCGGGGGTCGAACGCCGCGATATGACGCCGGAGGACGAGCGCGACGCCAAAGCGGCGCTGGAGCTGGCCTTGCGGCAGGGCTATGAACAACTGCGAGCCGGAAAGCCGGCGCTGGATGCGGTCACCGCCGCCATCGTCGTGCTGGAAGACGACCCGCATTTCAACGCCGGGCGTGGCGCGGTGTTCACCCACGACGGCCGCAACGAGTTGGACGCTTCGATCATGGACGGCGCGACCCGCAAGGCCGGCGCGGTGGCCGGGGTGCATCGGGTCAAGAATCCGATCCGCCTCGCCCGTGCGGTCATGGAACGCTCGCCGCACGTGATGATGGTCGGCGACGGGGCCGAGGTTTTCGCCCAGGAGCAGGGCGTGGAACTGGTCGATCCGGCCTGGTTCCGCACCGAAAAGCGCTGGCAGCAATTGCAGCGCCGGCTGCGCGAAAAGGCCGGCGGCGCGGCGCTCGATCCCGCCGATGCGGCCCATCCGGGGCGCCGCTACACCGGCACCGTGGGGGCAGTGGCGCTGGACGCGACCGGCGCGCTGGCCGCCGGCACCTCTACCGGCGGCATGACCGACAAACGCTACGGCCGGGTCGGCGACGCCCCGATCGTGGGCGCCGGCACCTACGCCAACGACCTCTGCGCCGTGTCCGGCACCGGCTGGGGCGAGTACTACATCCGCACCGCCGCCGCCCACGAAATCTGCGCCCGCATGCGTTACCTGAACGAAGGGCCAGAGAAGGCGGGTCAGACGGTCATCAATGTCGATATCCCCGCCCTGGGCGGCGACGGTGGCGCGATCGTGATGGGCGCGGACGGCCGAATCGGCCTCCCGTTCAACACCGAAGGCATGTTCCGCGGCTGGATCGGCGAGGACGGGATTCCCCACGTCGCCATCTACGCCGAAGACGCGCTCGTCATGCCCGGCTCGGCCAGGCCCTGACCCCGCTGCGCCGAGACCCGCCCCCCGATTTTCCGGTCCCCATAAGCGTTGACACTCGTCCGCGTAGCCGTCAGAATTGCGGGCTGTTTTCACCGTGTACTGTTTCACCGGACGTAGTTCAGCCGGAGGGATACCCAAGCGGCCAACGGGGGCAGACTGTAAATCTGCTGGCTTACGCCTTCGGTGGTTCGAATCCACCTCCCTCCACCAGTTTCGGAAATCGAGAACCGGGAAGAGTGAATCGTTCAAAAGCAATGCTTTAGTCGCTTCCGATTCCCTTTTCTCATCGCCGATCCCCGTTTCTGCGGGAGTAGTTCAACGGTAGAACCTCAGCCTTCCAAGCTGATGGTGCGGGTTCGATTCCCGTCTCCCGCTCCATCGCGGCGGCGCCATGAACTTCTCGAGCGTCGCGGTTGGGCCGGATGAATTCTTACACGGCGGCACCACATCGTTGCTCACGTAGCTCAGTCGGTAGAGCACCTCCTTGGTAAGGAGGAGGTCGAAGGTTCGATTCCTTTCGTGAGCACCACCCCATCGTCAATCCACTCAGTTCTGAAGAGAAGCAAACATGGCCAAGGGTAAGTTTGAGCGCACCAAGCCTCACGTGAACGTGGGGACGATCGGTCACGTGGACCACGGTAAGACGACGCTGACGGCGGCGCTGACGAAGATCGGCGCGGAGCGTTTCGGCGGCGAGTTCAAGGCTTACGACGCGATCGACGCGGCGCCGGAAGAGAAGGCGCGCGGGATCACGATTTCGACGGCGCACGTGGAATACGAGAGCCCGAGCCGTCACTACGCGCACGTGGACTGCCCGGGTCACGCGGACTACGTGAAGAACATGATCACGGGTGCGGCGCAGATGGACGGCGCGATTTTGGTGTGCTCGGCCGCGGACGGCCCGATGCCGCAGACGCGCGAGCACATTTTGTTGTCGCGTCAGGTGGGTGTGCCGTACATCGTGGTGTTCCTGAACAAGGCGGACATGGTCGATGACGCCGAGCTGCTGGAACTGGTCGAGATGGAAGTGCGCGAGCTGCTGAGCAAGTACGACTTCCCGGGCGACGACACCCCGATCATTCACGGTTCGGCGCGTTTGGCGCTGGAAGGCGACCAGTCGGAGATCGGCGTGCCGTCGATCATCAAGCTGGTGGAAGCGCTGGACAGCTTCATTCCGGAGCCGCAGCGCGACGTGGACAAGCCGTTCCTGATGCCGGTGGAAGACGTGTTCTCGATTTCGGGTCGCGGCACGGTGGTGACGGGCCGTATCGAGCGCGGGATCATCAAGGTGGGCGACGAAATCGAGATCGTGGGTATCCGCCCGACGCAGAAGACGACGGTGACGGGCGTTGAGATGTTCCGCAAGCTGCTGGATCAGGGTCAGGCGGGCGACAACGCGGGTCTGTTGCTGCGCGGCACGAAGCGCGACGACGTGGAGCGCGGCCAGGTGCTGTGCAAGCCGGGCAGCATCACGCCGCACACCGATTTCGAAGCTGAAGTCTACGTCCTGAGCAAGGACGAAGGCGGCCGTCACACGCCGTTCTTCAAGGGTTACCGTCCGCAGTTTTACTTCCGCACGACGGACATCACGGGCGCCGTGACGTTGCCGGAAGGCGTGGAGATGGTGATGCCGGGCGACAACATTAAGATGACGGTGAGCCTGATCAATCCGGTGGCGATGGACGAAGGTCTGCGCTTCGCGATTCGCGAAGGCGGCCGTACGGTCGGCGCCGGCGTCGTCGCTAAGATCGTCAAGTAAGCCAATCGCTGCGGGTCCGGCATCGCCGGATCCGCAGACATGAGGTGACGAAAGGCGAGTCGGCGACGGCTCGCCGTCGCCGTCTCAGGAACGACGTGAATTCCGCGCCGCTCGTAGGTCCGGTGTTCGGTCGTTCCGACAGATAGACGCCAGTAGCTCAATTGGCAGAGCAGCGGTCTCCAAAACCGCAGGTTGGGGGTTCGAGTCCCTCCTGGCGTGCCATTCGCGGACCTTAGCCTTGATCGGAAAGGCGCCCGCACGGTCACGGCCTATTGCCGCGACCTCCTCCGTAATGAAGCGACCCTAGAGCGACCGTCTTGAACAGCAGAGTCGAACCAAACAAAAGCGGCGCCTCCACCGGCGACCTCGTCAAGTACGTCCTGAGCGGTTTGCTGCTCGGCGGCGGACTGTTCGCGTTCTATTGGTTCGACGGCCAATGGCCGACCGTCGTTCGCGTGCTGTCGGTGATCGCCGGCTTGATCGCGGCCGGTGCGGTGTTCATGACCACGGTGAAAGGCGTGCAGACTCGCGAGTTCCTGGTCGAGTCGCGTTTCGAGCTGCGCAAAGTGGTGTGGCCGACGCGCCAGGAAGCGTTGCGTACGACGTGGGTGGTGATGATCGCCGTCGTCCTGATCAGCTTGTTGTTGGCCGGGTTCGATCAATTGATCAGCCTCGGCGTCAAGCTCCTGCTGGCCAAGTGAGATGGAGACTTCCGTGAATTCCGAAATCGCTAAGCGCTGGTATGTCGTTCACGCTTATTCCGGGTTCGAGAAGTCGGTGGCGCAGGCGCTGCGCGACCGTATCGCTCGCACCGGCATGCAGGACAAATTCGGCGAAGTGCTGGTGCCGACGGAAGAAGTGGTCGAAATGCGCTCCGGCCAGAAGCGCCGTTCCGAGCGCAAGTTCTTCCCCGGCTACGTGTTGGTGCAGATCGCCACGCACGACGAAGCCGGCATCCCCCGGATGGACAGCGAAAGCTGGCATCTGGTGAAAGAAACACCGAAGGTGATGGGTTTCATCGGCGGTACCGCCGACCGCCCGTTGCCGATCCGCGATGCCGAAGCCGACGCAATCCTGCAGCGCGTGCAGGAAGGCGTCGAGAAGCCCAAGCCGAAGGTGTTGTTCGAACCCGGTCAGATGGTGCGCGTCACCGATGGCCCGTTCAACGATTTCAACGGTGTGGTGGAAGAAGTCAATTACGAAAAGAGCCGCCTGCGCGTGGCGGTGCTGATCTTCGGGCGTTCGACGCCCGTGGAACTGGAATTCGGTCAGGTCGAGAAGGCCTGATCAAAGCCGGGAATCGGCAATCGGGAATGGGGAATCGTTGAAAGCAGAAGCGAACGCTTTGCTTCATCCGATTCTCGACTCCCGCCCCCCATTCCCGAATATCAACCAACGGGGAGCCGTAAAGCCGACAAGGCTCGAAGGCGCTTGAACCCGAGGAGAACACTCAATGGCAAAGAAAGTCGTCGGTTATATCAAGCTGCAGGTGAAGGCCGGTCAGGCCAACCCCTCGCCGCCGGTCGGTCCCGCGCTCGGTCAGCGCGGCCTGAACATCATGGAGTTCTGCAAAGCGTTCAACGCGGCGACCTCCAAGTTGGAACCGGGTCTGCCGACTCCGGTCATCATCACCGCCTACTCGGACCGTACCTTCACCTTCGTCACCAAATCGACCCCGGCGTCGGTGCTGTTGAAGAAGGCCGCCGGTATCCAGTCCGGTTCGAAGCGCCCGAACACCGAGAAGGTGGGTAAGGTCACGCGTAAACAGCTCGAAGACATCGCCAAGGCGAAAGAAGCCGATTTGACGGCGGCCGATCTGGACGCAGCGGTCAAGACCATCGCGGGTTCTGCCCGTTCGATGGGTCTCGTGGTGGAGGGCTAAGACATGGCGATGAACAAACGACAGAAAGCGATTCTGGCAGCGGTCGAGCCGGGCAAATCCTACGCCTTCGACGACGCGATCAAGATCGTGAAGACGTCGACCAAGGCCAAGTTCGTCGAATCGATCGACGTGGCCGTGCGCCTCGGCGTCGATGCGAAGAAATCCGACCAGCAGGTGCGCGGTTCCACCGTGCTGCCCGCCGGCACCGGCAAGACCGTGCGCGTGGCCGTGTTCTGCCCGGCCGGCGCGAAGGCCGATGAAGCCCTCGCCGCAGGCGCCGACATCGTCGGTATGGACGATCTCGCCGAGCGCATGCAAGGCGGCGATCTGAACTACGACGTGGTGATCGCCACGCCGGACGCGATGCGCGTCGTCGGTAAGCTCGGTCAGGTCCTCGGTCCGCGCGGCTTGATGCCGAACCCGAAGGTCGGCACCGTGTCGCCGAACCCGGCGGAAGCGGTGAAGAACGCCAAGGGCGGTCAGGTGCGTTACCGCACCGACAAGGCCGGCATCATCCACTGCACCATCGGCAAGGCCGACTTCGAAAGCGACAAGCTGAAGGACAACCTGCAGGCCTTGTTGCTGGACTTGATCAAAGCCAAGCCGTCCACCGCGAAGGGCACGTACCTGCAGAAGGTCTCGATCAGCTCGACGATGGGTCCGGGCGTCACGGTCGATCAGGCCTCGTTGACGTTGAAGTGACGCAGCGACGCGCTCGCGCATCGCGCGAGCGCCTTTGCCGCTGCGTCATCCCAACGTAAGTCGGGATCCAGCTTCTGGAGTAGCGCCGCCTGCGCTGGATGTTGGAAAGAATGTAAGAGATGGATCCCGGCTTGCGCCGGGATGACGTTTCAAAGGCGTCGGGCTTATGTCCGATGACCAGCAAGAATTTGAGGGCATCGCCGAAGGCAAGCTCGAAAGAGCCCACCCGACGCGATCGCCGTCAAAGACCGCAGGCGCGATCGGCGCGCGGCGGCCACGGGCAAGGAAGCGCGTTACGTCCGAACATCGACGGAACGGGTACGGCAAGGAGTCGTGGCCTCGCAAGCGAGATCGCTTAATCGCGTCCTTCGGGACCGACCTGCGCAGATGGTGCCGCCCCCTCTAGACGATGTCTCTGGAAGGGCCGCCACCGGGATGCGTTCCGCATCCCCGGCGTCGAAGGATCGATGCCGCCCGGGACCGCAAGCGGCAGGAGCCGCGAGCGGAGTTGAAATGCCGAGAAGATGGTTCGTGATTCGAGATTCGTAGCGGCGAGCTTGCGTTCGCTCTCACGATTTCCGACTCCCGTTTCCCGATTCCCGGCTCATCAGGAGTGCACATGGCTCTCAATTTGACCCAGAAGCAAGATGTAGTGGCCGAAGTGGCGGAAATCGCCGCCAAGGCGCACTCCTTGATCGCCGCCGAGTACGCAGGCACCACGGTCTCGCAAATGACCGCGATGCGTAAGAAGGCCCGCGAGAACGGCGTGTACTTGAAAGTCGTCAAGAACACGCTGGCTTCGCGCGCTGTGGCGGGCACCGAATTCGAGGTTGTCCAAGACAAACTCGTCGGCCCGCTGCTGTATGCGTTCTCGATCGAGGAGCCCGGCGCCGCCGGTCGCCTGATCAAGGAATTCGCCAAAGGCAACGACAAGCTGCAGCCGAAAGTCGTGTCCGTCGGCGGGCAACTCTATCCGCCGAGTCACGTCGAGGTGTTGGCGTCGCTGCCGACCCGCGATCAAGCCCTGGCCATGCTGGCCCGCGTCCTGGCCGAGCCGGCGACGATGTTCGCCCGCGCGATCAAGGCCGTCGCGGACAAGCAAGGCGGCGGCGAAGTGACGCCCGACGTCGAAGCGCCCGTCGAAGCTTGATCCGACGCCGCGTTCGCGCACATTCCCGCGCGACGCACGGCTCGCAGAACCCACATCGAAATCCAATCTAGAGGTTAATCACAATGTCCCTTACCAACGAACAGATCGTCGAAGCCGTCGCCGGCAAGACCCTGATGGAAGTGATGGAGCTGGTCAAGGCCATCGAAGACAAGTTCGGCGTCACCGCCGCCGCTCCGGTCGCGGTCGCCGTTCAGGCTGGCCCGGCTGTCGAGGCCGAAGTGCAGACCGAGTTCACCGTCATCCTGAAGGCCACCGGCGAGAAGAAGGTCGAAGTCATTAAGGCTGTCCGCGCCATCACCGGCCTGGGCCTGAAGGAAGCAAAAGACCTGGTCGAAGGCGCTCCGCAGACCGTCAAAGACGCCGTCTCGAAAGAAGATGCCGAGAAGTTCAAGAAGGAACTGGAAGCCGCTGGCGCTCAAGTCGAGCTCAAGTGATCTTCGCAGTCGGTCATCCGGGATCGCGCGCCTCGGCGCGATGACCCCGGATCCGGCGACTTCGTCAGAACGTCGCCGGGTTCTCGCCTCCGCGAGAACGACACCATCGAGGCTGGGGGCGGAAGCCCCCGGCCTTCGGTCGTTCTGATGGTGCGCATGGTGTCGCGTGTTCAGCGACGTCTGCGACCGCGTTATCGAGGTTCAGAAACAACCGTTGTAGCAAGCGTTTTACACAACGAGCGTTAGACAGAAGTAAGCAGAAAAGCGAGTCGATCGGGAAGTAGTGGGAGAAGGCGTGCTGGTGCCGGCAATACCAGCGACTTCCGAATATCGATTTATCCGCGGCATGTTCGACCGAGCGCCCGATCGCATCCGATCCGACGCGTTCGCAGAACCGGCCGCGACCCCGACGCCCCGAGGCGCCGGGTACAACAAAATTCAAGCTGAGAGGCCTTTCTCCCCATGACCACAGCTCACTCGACGACGTATTCGTTCACCGAAAAGAAGCGTATCCGCAAGAACTTCGGTAAACGCCGTTCGATCTTGGAAGTGCCGTTCCTGCTCGCCATCCAGGTCGATTCCTATCGCGAATTCCTCCAGGCCGACGCCGACCCCAGCAAGCGCGAAGACCGCGGCCTGCATGCGGCGCTGAAGTCGGTGTTCCCGATCACCAGCTACAACGGCTACGCCGCCCTCGAATACGTCGGCTACAAGCTCGGCGATCCGGTGTTCGACGAGCGCGAATGCCGTCAGCGCGGCATGAGCTACGGCGCGCCGCTGCGCGTCACCGTGCGCTTGGTGATCTACGACAAGGAATCGTCGAGCAAGACCGTGAAGTACGTGAAGGAGCAAGAGGTCTACATGGGCGAAATTCCGCTCATGACCGACAACGGCACCTTCATCGTCAACGGCACCGAGCGCGTCATCGTCTCGCAGTTGCACCGTTCGCCGGGCGTGTTCTTCGATCACGACCGCGGCAAGACCCACAGCTCGGGCAAGCTGCTGTACAGCGCCCGCATCATTCCGTATCGCGGCTCGTGGTTGGACTTTGAGTTCGATCCGAAGGACGCGGTGTTCACCCGTATCGACCGTCGCCGCAAATTGCCGGTGACCATCCTGCTGCGCGCGCTCGGTTACTCGAACGAAGAGATCCTGCAGCAGTTCTTCGACATCAACACCTTCCACATCCTGCCGGAAGGCGTGCAGTTGGAGTTGATCCCGGAGCGCCTGAAGGGCGAAACCCTGGACTTCAACCTCGCCGACGGCGACCGCGTCATCGTCGAGGCCGGCAAGCGCATCACGCCGCGCCACATCCGCCAGTTGGAGCAATCGGGCATCGCCGCGCTGGCCGTGCCGGATAGCTACCTCATGGGTCGCATCCTGTCGCACGACGTGATCGACACCAACACCGGCGAATTGCTGGCCACCGCCAACGACGAGATCAACGACGACCACCTGCAGAAATTCCGCAAGGCCGGCGTCGACAGCATCGGCACGTTGTGGGTGAATGACCTCGATCGCGGCCCGTACATCTCGAACACGCTGCGCATCGATCCGAGCAAGACCCAGCTCGAAGCCCTTGTCGAAATCTATCGCATGATGCGTCCGGGCGAGCCGCCGACCAAGGATGCCGCGCAGAACCTGTTCCACAACCTGTTCTTCACCTTCGAGCGCTACGACCTGTCGGGCGTGGGCCGGATGAAGTTCAACCGTCGCATCGGCCGTAAGGAAGTCGAAGGCAGCCCGGTGCTGTACGACTACAAATACTTCGCCGACCGTAAGGACGACGAATCGACCCGTCTGCGCAACGCCTGCGGCCCGGAGATGTCGGACATTCTCGACGTCATCCGCACGCTGACCGAAATCCGCAACGGTCGCGGCATCGTCGACGACATCGACCACTTGGGCAACCGTCGCGTGCGTTCGGTCGGCGAAATGGCCGAGAACGTGTTCCGCGTCGGTTTGGTCCGCGTCGAGCGCGCTGTCAAAGAGCGTTTGACGATGGCCGAATCCGAAGGCCTCACGCCGCAGGAATTGATCAACGCCAAGCCGGTGGCCGCCGCGATCAAGGAATTCTTCGGTTCCTCGCAGCTTTCGCAGTTCATGGACCAGAACAACCCGCTGTCGGAAGTGACGCACAAGCGTCGCGTCTCCGCGCTGGGTCCGGGTGGTCTGACCCGCGAGCGCGCCGGCTTCGAAGTGCGCGACGTGCATCCGACCCATTACGGCCGCGTCTGCACCATCGAAACGCCGGAAGGCCCGAACATCGGCTTGATCAACTCGCTCGCCGTGTTCGCACGCACCAACCGCTACGGCTTCCTCGAAACGCCGTACCGTAAAGTCGTGGAAGGCCGCGTCACCGACGATATCGAATATCTGTCGGCGATCGAAGAGAACGAATTCGTCATCGCCCAGGCGAACGCCCAGCGCGACGACAAAGGCACGATCACCGCGCCGTTCGTCGCCTGCCGTTACCAGGGCGAATCGATGCTGCGTCCGCCGAGCGAAATTCACTTCATGGACGTGTCGCCGATGCAGACCGTGTCGGTCGCGGCGGCGCTGGTGCCGTTCCTCGAGCACGACGACGCGAACCGCGCGTTGATGGGCGCGAACATGCAGCGCCAGGCCGTGCCGACGCTGCGTTCGCAGAAACCGTTGGTCGGTACCGGCATCGAGCGCGCCGTGGCGCGCGACTCGGGCGTGACCGTGAACGCGCGTCGCGGCGGCATCATCGAGCAGATCGACGCCGGCCGCATCGTGGTCAAAGCGCACGAAAGCGAAATCGTCGGCGCCACCGATGCCGGCGTGGATATCTACACGCTCATCAAATACACCCGTTCGAACCAGAACACCTGCATCAACCAGCGTCCGCTGGTGAACGTGGGCGATAAGGTCGAGCGCGGCGACGTGCTGGCCGACGGCCCGTCCACCGACATCGGCGAATTGGCGCTGGGCCAGAACATGCTGGTCGCGTTCATGCCGTGGAACGGCTACAACTTCGAAGACTCGATCCTGCTGTCCGAGCGCGTGGTGAAGGAAGATCGTTACACCACCATCCACATCGAAGAACTGGCCTGCGTCGCGCGCGACACCAAGCTGGGCCCGGAAGAAATCACCGCCGACATCCCGAACGTGTCCGAACAGGCGCTGTCGCGTCTGGACGAATCCGGCGTGGTGTACATCGGCGCAGAAGTCCGCGCCGGCGACATCATGGTCGGCAAGGTCACGCCGAAGGGCGAAAGCCAGCTTACGCCGGAAGAAAAACTGCTCCGCGCGATCTTCGGCGAGAAAGCGTCCGACGTGAAGGACAGCTCGTTGCGCGTGCCGCCGGGTATGGACGGCACCGTCATCGACGTGCAGGTCTTCACCCGCGACGGCATCGAGAAAGACAAGCGCGCCCGTCAGATCGAGGAAGAAGAAATCCGTCGGGTCAAGAAGGACTTCGACGATCAGTTCCGCATCCTCGAGTCCGCGATCTATGCCCGTCTGCGCGCGCAGATCGTCGGCAAGGTCGCCAACGGCGGCGCGGGCCTGAAGAAGGGCGACACCGTCAGCGACGCGTTCCTCGACGGCTTGAAGAAATCCGATTGGTTCCAGATCCGCATGAAGGACGACGTCGACGCCGATGCGATCGAACGCGCCCAGAAGCAGATCGACGTGCACCAGAAGGAATTCGAGCGTCGCTTCGCCGATAAGCGCGGCAAGATCACCCAGGGCGACGATCTCGCGCCGGGCGTGCTGAAGATGGTGAAGGTGTTCCTCGCGGTGAAGCGTCGCATCCAGCCGGGCGACAAGATGGCCGGCCGCCACGGCAACAAAGGCGTGGTGTCGAACATCGTGCCGGTGCAGGACATGCCGTACATGACCAGCGGCGACACCGTGGACATCGTGCTCAACCCGCTGGGCGTGCCGTCGCGTATGAACATCGGTCAGATCCTCGAAGTGCATCTGGGCTGGGCCGCGAAGGGCCTGGGCCAGAAGATCCAGCGCATGCTGGACGCGCAAACCGCGATCGCCGATCTGCGCAAGTTCCTCAGCGACATCTACAACCACGACAGCGTGCAGCACGGCGAGCGCGTCGATCTGACCCAGTTCACCGACGAAGAATTGCTGCGTTTGGCCCGCAACCTGACCGATGGCGTGCCGATGGCGACGCCGGTGTTCGACGGCGCGGCGGAATCGGAGATCAAGCGCATGCTCGAACTCGCCGATCTGCCGGAAAGCGGCCAGACCCAGTTGTTCGACGGTCGTACCGGCGAAGCCTTCGATCGCAAGACCACGGTCGGCTACATGCACATGCTGAAGCTGAACCACTTGGTCGACGACAAGATGCACGCGCGTTCGACCGGCCCGTACTCGCTCGTCACCCAGCAGCCGCTGGGCGGCAAGGCGCAGTTCGGCGGTCAGCGTTTCGGCGAAATGGAAGTCTGGGCGCTGGAAGCCTATGGCGCGGCCTACACCCTGCAGGAAATGCTGACGGTGAAGTCCGACGACGTGCAGGGCCGCAACCAGATGTACAAGAACATCGTCGACGGCGAGTACGAAATGGTCGCCGGCATGCCGGAATCCTTCAACGTCTTGGTGAAGGAAATCCGCTCGCTGGCCATCAACATGGAGCTGGAAGAGACCTGAAGCGTCGGGAATGGGGAATCGGGAATGGGGAATCGTTAAGGCAAAAGCGAAACACGCCGACGATTCCGAAATTTCCAAATTCCCGCTTTTAACGATTCTCGACTCTCGCACTCGATTCCCGCTTTCGGAGAAATCAAATGAAAGATTTGCTCAACCTGTTCAACCAGCAGCGTCCGACTCTCGACTTCGATGCGATCAAGATCGCGTTGGCGTCGCCGGACATGATCCGCTCGTGGTCCTACGGCGAAGTCAAAAAGCCGGAAACCATCAACTACCGCACGTTCAAGCCCGAACGCGACGGCCTGTTCTGCGCTGCGATCTTCGGTCCGATCAAGGACTACGAGTGCTTGTGCGGTAAGTACAAGCGCATGAAGCACCGCGGCGTGGTCTGCGAAAAGTGCGGCACCGAAGTGACCTTGGCGCGCGTTCGTCGCGAGCGCATGGGCCACATCGATCTCGCCTCGCCGGTCGCCCACATCTGGTTCCTGAAGTCGCTGCCGTCGCGCATCGGTTTGATGCTCGACATGACCCTGCGCGACATCGAACGCATCCTGTACTTCGAAGCCTTCGTCGTGACCGAGCCGGGCCTGACCCCGCTCGAACGCGGCATGCTGCTGACCGAAGAGCAGTACATGCAGGCGCGTCAGGAACACGGCGACGACTTCGAAGCCGCGATGGGCGCCGAAGCCGTGTACGAACTGCTGCGTACGATCGACCTGCAGGCCGAAATGGTCTCGCTGCGCGAAGAAATCGCCAGCACCGGTTCGGAAACCAAGCTCAAGCGTCTGACCAAGCGCATCAAGCTGGTCGAAGCCTTCCTCGAATCGGGCAACCGCCCGGAGTGGATGGTGATGACCGTGCTGCCGGTGCTGCCGCCGGATCTGCGTCCGCTGGTGCCGTTGGACGGCGGTCGTTTCGCGACCTCCGACCTCAACGACCTGTACCGCCGCGTCATCAACCGCAACAACCGCCTCAAGCGTCTGCTCGAACTCAACGCGCCCGACATCATCGTGCGCAACGAGAAGCGCATGCTGCAGGAATCGGTGGACGCGCTGATGGACAACGGCCGTCGCGGCCGCGCCATCACCGGCACCAACAAGCGCCCGCTGAAGTCCTTGGCCGACATGATCAAGGGCAAACAGGGCCGTTTCCGTCAGAACTTGCTCGGTAAGCGCGTCGACTACTCCGGCCGTTCGGTCATCGTGGTCGGTCCGTACCTCAAGCTGCACCAGTGCGGCCTGCCGAAGAAAATGGCGCTGGAACTGTTCAAGCCCTTCATCTTCGCCAAGCTGCAGCGTCGCGGCCTCGCCACCACCATCAAGGCGGCGAAGAAGTTGGTCGAGCGCGAAGAGCCGATCGTGTGGGACATCCTCGAAGAGGTGATCCGCGAGCATCCGGTGCTGCTCAACCGCGCACCGACCCTGCACCGTCTCGGCATCCAGGCGTTCGAGCCGGTGTTGATCGAAGGTAAGGCCATCCAGTTGCATCCGCTGGTCTGTACCGCGTTCAACGCCGACTTCGACGGCGACCAGATGGCCGTTCACGTGCCGCTGTCGCTCGAAGCCCAGCTCGAAGCGCGCGCGTTGATGATGTCGTCGAACAACATCCTCTCGCCGGCGAACGGCGAGCCGATCATCGTGCCGTCGCAGGACGTGGTGCTCGGCTTGTATTACATGACCCGCGCCTTGGAGAACAAGGCGGGCGAGGGTATGGCGTTCGCGAACATCTCCGAAGTGAAGCGCGCCTACGACAACCGCGTCGTAGAGCTGCACGCCAAGGTCAAGGTGCGCATCTCCGAAATCGTGGTGAACGAAGACGGCAGCCGCGAGAGCAAGACCTCGATCGTCGACACCACCGTCGGCCGCGCTTTGCTGCAGGAAATCCTGCCGGAAGGCCTGCCGTTCGTGCTCGCGAATCTGGAGCTGACCAAGAAGAACATCAGCCGTCTCATCAACTCCTGCTACCGCATGCTGGGCTTGAAGGACACGGTCGTGTTCGCCGACAAGTTGATGTACACCGGTTTCGCTTACGCGACCCGCGCCGGCATCTCGGTCGGTATCAACGACATGACCATCCCGGACGAGAAGAAGGCGATCCTCGCCGAAGCCGAAACCGAAGTGCTGGAAATCCAGCAGCAGTACCAGTCGGGTCTGGTCACCGCGGGCGAGCGCTACAACAAGGTCGTGGACATCTGGTCGCGCACCAACGAGCGCGTCGCCAAAGCGATGATGGACACCATCGGCACCGAGAAGGTCCAGAACGCGAAGGGCGAGACCATCGATCAGAAGTCGATGAACTCGATCTACATCATGGCCGACTCCGGCGCCCGCGGTTCGCAGGCGCAGATCCGTCAGCTCGCCGGTATGCGCGGCCTGATGGCCAAGCCGGACGGCTCGATCATCGAAACGCCGATCACCGCGAACTTCCGCGAAGGTCTGAACGTGTTGCAGTACTTCATCTCGACCCACGGCGCTCGTAAGGGCCTCGCGGACACCGCGTTGAAGACCGCGAACTCCGGTTACCTCACCCGTCGTCTCGTCGACGTGGCGCAGGACGTGGTGATCACCGAAGTCGATTGCGGCACGCTCGAAGGTCTGATGATGACCCCGATCGTCGAAGGCGGCGACGTGGTCGAACCGTTGCGCGATCGCGTGCTCGGCCGCATGGTGGCCGAAGACGTGTTCCTGCCGGGCAACGACGAAGATCCGTTCGTCGTCCGCAACACGCTGCTGGACGAAGCCTGGGTGCAGAAGCTCGAAGACGCCGGCGTGCAGTCCATCAAGGTGCGTTCGACCATCACCTGCGAATCGGCTTTCGGCGTCTGCGGACACTGCTACGGTCGCGATCTGGCCCGCGGTCACATCGTCAACATCGGCGAAGCGGTCGGCGTCATCGCCGCGCAGTCGATCGGCGAGCCCGGCACTCAGCTCACGATGCGTACCTTCCACATCGGCGGTACGTTCTCCGGTGCGGCGTCGATCGACAACGTGACGGTGAAGACCACCGGCACGGTGAAGTTCAACAACCTCAAGCACGTCAGCCACGCAGCCGGTCACCTGGTCGCGGTCTCGCGTTCGGGCGTGATCTCGGTGCTCGACGGCCACGGTCGCGAGCGCGAACGCTACAAAGTGCCGTACGGCGCCACCATCCAGGTCAAGGATGGCGGCAGCGTGAAGGCCGGCCAGACCGTCGCGACGTGGGACCCGCATAGCCATCCGATCATGTCCGAAGTGGCCGGTTCCATCCGCTTCGTGGACTTCGTCGACGGCGTCACCGTGATCGAGAAGATCGACGACCAGACCGGTATCGCCTCGCGCGAAATCACCGATCCCAAGCGTCGCGGCACTCAGGCGAAAGACCTGCGTCCCTTGGTCCGCATCGTCGATGCCAACGGCAAGGACTTGACCATCCCCGGGACCGATCTGCCGGCGCAGTACCTGCTGCCGCCGCGCTCGATCGTCAACCTGCAGGACGGCGCGCCGGTGGGCGTGGGCGACGTGGTCGCCAAGATTCCGCAGGAAGCCTCGAAGACCCGCGACATCACCGGCGGTCTGCCGCGCGTGGCCGACTTGTTCGAAGCGCGTAAGCCGAAAGACCCGGCGGTCCTCGCCGAGCGCTCGGGTATCGTCAGCTTCGGTAAGGACACGAAGGGCAAGCAGCGCCTGATCATCAAGGACACCGACGGCAGCGAGCACGAAGAGCTGATTCCGAAGTACCGTCAGATCATCGTCTTCGAAGGCGAACACGTGCAGAAGGGCGAAACCGTCGTCGACGGCGAACCCAGCCCGCAGGACATCCTGCGTCTGCTCGGCGTCGAGCCGCTGGCGTCGTACTTGACCAAGGAAATCCAGGACGTCTACCGCCTGCAGGGCGTGAAGATCAACGACAAGCACATCGAGGTGATCATTCGCCAGATGCTGCGTAAGGTCGAGATCACCGACCAGGGCGACAGCAAGTTCCTCAACGGCGAGCAGGTCGAGCGCCAGCGTATGGTCGAAGAGAACGCGCGTCTGGAGAACAAGGGCGAAATCCTGTCCAAGTACGATCCGGTGTTGCTCGGTATCACCAAGGCCTCGCTGGCCACCGAGTCGTTCATCTCGGCCGCGTCGTTCCAGGAAACCACCCGCGTCCTCACCGAGGCGGCCGTTCGCGGCACGCGCGATACGCTGCGCGGCCTGAAGGAGAACGTGATCGTCGGTCGCTTGATCCCGGCCGGTACCGGCTTGACCTACCACAGCCAGCGCCGTCGCAAGGCCTCTGGCCTGACCGACTCGGAAATGGAGGCCCTGTCGGCCCCGGCTCCGGTCGCGGTCGTCGAGGCGCCGATCGAAGCGGCGCCGGTCGCACCGGTGGTGGTGGAGCCGCAATCGATGATGCTGGAAGGGGACGACACGCCCGCATCCAGCGAGTCGACGCCGTAAGAGTGAAGAGATTGGGCGGCCCTCGGGTCGCCCAATCTCCTTCGGGCTCCCTAAATCGTCGAGGCGACCATGCTCTGGCTTCTCGGTTCGCTGTTCTTCTGCGCATTGATCGTCCGCGAACTCGTCGGCGCATGGCGCGCCGATCGCCCGGACCCGATCTACCTGCCGTATCTGATCCTGATCGGGACCCTCGCAATCGCCTGTGCCTGGCCGGCGGTCAGCACGTGGCGGTTCGAGCGGTTTCTGGAACAGCACGCCATGCGGCTGACCGACGGCAAACCCGCGTCGGTGCATTGCAACACCGTCCTCGACACGATGTTCGACCGCAATCTGCTCGCGGCGGGACATGCGAACCCGGAGACCGGCGAGATCGTGTTTCAAACGCCCTGGTGCGATGTGCTGCGCAACTACCTCGACGACCCGGCAGGCGCCGACGACCGAGAGATCGTCAGCCTGAATCTGTTCACCCACGAGGCGATGCACATCCGCGGCGAGATGAACGAAGCGGTCACCGAATGCCAGTCGGTCCAACACAACTATCGCGCCGCCCGCCTGCTCGGCGTGCCGGATACGCTCGCGAAAGCCCACGCTCGGCGTTACTACGAGGTGCTGTACGCCGCCCGGGCGCAAGTCGGCGGCTATGGGGGCGTGTATTTTTCGGATCGCTGCGGCCCAGGGCAGGAGATGGATCTGGGATTGCCGGATTCGACGTGGTCCCCATAAGCCGCCGAGGGCGATGACGGCCCGGGCGCATCCCATCCCGCCCCTGGCAAAGCCGTGTGGGCTTGTGTAGAATGCGCTCCTCTTTCGGTGGCCTCGGCTGCCCAGATCACGAAATGAGGCGATCGGATGCGCCTCGTATTCGGCCCAGGAAGGGCGGGAAAGTCCGAAAAACGGCTCGCTTCGCGCGAATCGCTCTTCGGGACCGCATCGGCTCACCAAGCCGCAGCGGGCAAAGAATCGCGTGTCGGCAGAGCGGGTTTCCCGGTCTGCCGGCGTTTTTTGTCGTCGCTTCGTCCCTCGGGATGCGGCGCGGCTCCCAGAGACTCAACCAGCAGACCGATACTGATGGCAACGATCAACCAGCTCGTGCGTAAGCCGCGCAGCCCCGAAACCTACAAGAGCACCTCGCCCGCGCTGGCCAACTGCCCGCAACGTCGCGGCGTGTGCACCCGCGTGTACACCACGACCCCGAAGAAGCCGAACTCGGCGCTTCGCAAAGTCGCCAAGGTGCGCCTGACCAACGGTTACGAAGTCATTTCGTACATCGGCGGCGAAGGCCACAACCTGCAGGAACACTCGGTGGTGCTGATCCGCGGCGGTCGCGTGAAGGATCTCCCGGGCGTGCGTTACCACACCGTGCGCGGTTCTCTCGACGCCGCCGGCGTCGCCAAGCGTCGCCAGAGCCGCTCGAAGTACGGCGCCAAGCGTCCGAAGTCGTAATCGGCTTCCGATCGCGGCTCTCGATCGCGAAATCCGTAGGGTGGGCCCCCGGCCCACCGCTCCGTAAAAAACGGTGGGCCTGGGGTCCACCCTATACCGGTAATCAAACATGTCCCGCAAAGGCAATACTCCGCAGCGTTCCGTTCTGCCCGATCCCAAGCACGGCAGCGAAACCATCGCTCGCTTCATCAACATGGTGATGCAGAGCGGCAAGAAATCGATCGCCGAAAAGATCGTCTACGGCGCGATGGACGTCATCGATCAGAAGAACGGCAATGCGCTGGAACTGGTCGAAAAAGCCCTCGGCAACGTCGCTCCGGCGGTCGAAGTGAAGTCGCGTCGCGTCGGCGGCGCCACCTATCAGGTGCCGGTCGAGGTGCGTTCCAGCCGCCGCATGGCGCTGGCGATGCGTTGGTTGATCGAATCCGCCCGCAAGCGCGGCGAAAACTCGATGCCTCGTAAGCTGGCGGCCGAATTGATCGATGCCTCCGAAAACCGCGGCGGCGCGATCAAGAAGCGCGAAGAAACCCATCGCATGGCCGAAGCCAACAAGGCGTTCGCGCACTACCGCTGGTAATCGCGACGCGCGGCCACGCCGCGCGAGCGACGCACTCGGCCCCGACCGCTTCGGCGGAAGGGGCGCGCGACCAGATTCAGATTCCGGAGGCCGCCGCAAGGCGGCGTCCGGCCATTCAGCCCCATGCATTCGCATCGCGCGGATGCGGGGCATTAAGACGAGAGAACGACCGTGGCCCGTACCACTCCCATCGAACGTTACCGCAACTTCGGCATCATGGCGCACATCGATGCCGGTAAGACGACGACGACCGAACGCATCCTCTATTACACCGGCGTCAACCACAAGATCGGCGAAGTGCACGAAGGTGCCGCGACGATGGACTGGATGGAGCAGGAGCAGGAGCGCGGCATCACCATCACGTCCGCCGCCACCACGGCGTTCTGGAAGGGCATGGACAAGTCGATGCCGGAGCATCGCTTCAACATCATCGACACCCCCGGGCACGTCGACTTCACCATCGAAGTCGAGCGTTCGCTGCGCGTGCTCGACGGCGCGGTGTTCGTGCTCTGCGCGGTCGGCGGCGTCCAGCCGCAGTCCGAAACCGTGTGGCGTCAGGCCAACAAGTACGCGGTGCCGCGTATGGCCTTCGTCAACAAGATGGACCGCACCGGCGCGAACTTCGATAAGGTCGTCGAACAGCTGAAGAGCCGTCTCGGCGCGTACGCCGTGCCGATGCAGGTGCCGATCGGCGCCGAAGAAGGCTTCGAGGGCGTGGTCGACCTGCTCAAGATGAAATCCATCATCTGGAACATGGAAGACAAGGGCGCCACCTTCGTCTACGGCGACATCCCGGCGGACTTGGTCGAAAAAGCCAAGGAAGCTCGCAACTTCATGGTCGAGGCCGCCGCCGAAGCCAGCGAAGAGTTGATGGACAAGTACCTCAACGAAGGCGAGTTGTCGGAAGAAGAAATCATCGCCGGCATTCGCGCGCGCACCTTGAAGGTGGAAATCGTTCCGGTCTACGCCGGCACCGCGTTCAAGAACAAGGGCGTCCAGGCGATGCTCGACGCCGTCGTGCAGTTGCTGCCGTCGCCGATCGATCGTCCGCCGGTCCAGGGTATCGACGAAGACGACAAGGAAGACACGCGCGTCGCCGACGACAAAGCGCCGTTCTCGGCGTTGGCGTTCAAGATCATGACCGACCCGTTCGTGGGTTCGCTCACGTTCTTCCGCGTCTATTCGGGCACGTTGAACTCGGGCGATCAGGTCTACAACCCGGTCAAGTCGAAGAAAGAACGCATCGGCCGCATTCTGCAGATGCACGCCAACAACCGCGAAGAAATCAAGCAGGTCAACGCCGGCGACATCGCCGCGGCCGTGGGTTTGAAGGATGTGACCACCGGCGACACGCTGTGCGCGCAGGATCACATCATCACGCTCGAGCGCATGATCTTCCCGGAGCCCGTCATCTCGATGGCGGTCGAGCCGAAGACCAAGTCGGACCAGGAAAAGATGGGTATCGCCCTGAGCCGTCTGGCGCAGGAAGATCCCTCGTTCCGCGTGCGTACCGACGAAGAATCGGGTCAGACCATCATCGCCGGTATGGGCGAGCTGCATCTGGACATCATCGTCGACCGCATGCGCCGCGAGTTCAACGTCGAAGCGAACGTCGGCAAGCCGCAGGTCGCCTACCGCGAAACCATCCGCCGCAAAGACGTCAAATCCGACTACAAACACGCCAAGCAGTCGGGCGGTAAGGGGCAGTACGGCCACGTCGTGATCGAGCTGTCGCCGATGACCGCGGAAGATCGCGCCCACGAGGATGTCGAGAACGATTTCCTGTTCATCAACGACATCACCGGCGGCGTGATTCCGAAGGAATTCATCCCGGCGGTCGAGAAGGGCCTGCGCGAAACCATCACCAGCGGTCCGCTCGCGGGCTTCCCGGTGGTCGGCGTGAAGGTCAAGCTCGTGTTCGGTTCGTACCACGACGTCGACTCGTCGGAAATGGCGTTCAAACTCGCCTCGTCGATGGCGTTCAAGGAAGGTTTCCGCAAGGCCGATCCGGTGTTGCTGGAGCCGATCATGAAGGTCGAAGTGGTGACGCCGGAAGACTACGTGGGCGACGTGATGGGCGACTTGAGCCGTCGTCGCGGCCTGCTGCAGGGCCAGGACGACACGCCGTCGGGCAAGACCATCAACGCGATGGTGCCGTTGGGCGAAATGTTCGGTTACGCCACCACGATCCGTTCGCTGACCCAAGGTCGCGCGACGTTCACGATGGAATTCGACCACTACGCCGAAGCGCCGACCAACATCGCCGAATCGGTCATCAAGAAGAGCTGATGCGATGCCGGCTTCGGCCGGCCTCGCGTTCCAGCGCAACCAGATTTTTTTTCAAGCAATCAGAGCATAGAGAGAAGCAAACATGGCCAAGGGTAAGTTCGAGCGCACCAAGCCTCACGTGAACGTGGGGACGATCGGTCACGTGGACCACGGTAAGACGACGCTGACGGCGGCGCTGACGAAGATCGGCGCGGAGCGTTTCGGCGGCGAGTTCAAGGCTTACGACGCGATCGACGCGGCGCCGGAAGAGAAGGCGCGCGGGATCACGATTTCGACGGCGCACGTGGAATACGAGAGCCCGAGCCGTCACTACGCGCACGTGGACTGCCCGGGTCACGCGGACTACGTGAAGAACATGATCACGGGTGCGGCGCAGATGGACGGCGCGATTTTGGTGTGCTCGGCCGCGGACGGCCCGATGCCGCAGACGCGCGAGCACATTTTGTTGTCGCGTCAGGTGGGTGTGCCGTACATCGTGGTGTTCCTGAACAAGGCGGACATGGTCGATGACGCCGAGCTGCTGGAACTGGTCGAGATGGAAGTGCGCGAGCTGCTGAGCAAGTACGACTTCCCGGGCGACGACACCCCGATCATTCACGGTTCGGCGCGTTTGGCGCTGGAAGGCGACCAGTCGGAGATCGGCGTGCCGTCGATCATCAAGCTGGTGGAAGCGCTGGACAGCTTCATTCCGGAGCCGCAGCGCGACGTGGACAAGCCGTTCCTGATGCCGGTGGAAGACGTGTTCTCGATTTCGGGTCGCGGCACGGTGGTGACGGGCCGTATCGAGCGCGGGATCATCAAGGTGGGCGACGAAATCGAGATCGTGGGTATCCGCCCGACGCAGAAGACGACGGTGACGGGCGTTGAGATGTTCCGCAAGCTGCTGGATCAGGGTCAGGCGGGCGACAACGCGGGTCTGTTGCTGCGCGGCACGAAGCGCGACGACGTGGAGCGCGGCCAGGTGCTGTGCAAGCCGGGCAGCATCACGCCGCACACCGATTTCGAAGCTGAAGTCTACGTCCTGAGCAAGGACGAAGGCGGCCGTCACACGCCGTTCTTCAAGGGTTACCGTCCGCAGTTCTACTTCCGCACGACGGACATCACCGGTGCGGTGACGTTGCCGGAAGGCGTGGAGATGGTGATGCCGGGCGACAACATTAAGATGACGGTGAGCCTGATCAACCCGGTGGCGATGGACGAAGGTCTGCGCTTCGCGATTCGCGAAGGCGGCCGTACGGTCGGCGCCGGCGTCGTCGCCAAGATCGTCAAGTAACGCTGACGCTCGGTTATCCGGCAGCGGTCCGCTGCCGGATAACTCCCGCCGATGATGCGGCCTGCGGCTGCATATCGCCGGGAAAGGGTGCCTCGGCAGCGGGCGACCGTCTAGCGGCGGGCTTCCGAGTCGGGCTTTAGACCTACAGGAGCGAACTTGGCTTGCAAGCAGGCCGAAAAGCTCTTTATAATGCAAGACCACTTCGCGGAAAGCCCTTGAGGCAGTCCGCGGAACAGCGAAATGAGGCGCAGGAAGCACCTCGTCTTCGCCGGACAGGGAAACGTCGCTACGGCATCGCCCCCGCCCGTTCCGAACATCTTCGGAACACCTGCGGCAGGGGCATGTTGTTGCGTTCGCTAATCTCCGTCTGGCGGGTCGGGCAACCGACCTGCCTTTCTTTTTGGCTAAATGTTCGAGTTTTATGGGTGTTTTGCCGGCGGGCGACCGTTTCGGCGGCTTTTCGGGGTCTGACTCTTTCCGAAAAGCGTAGCGGTAGCGAGTTATGCGGTAACCCAAGCGTTACAAAAGGGGGTTCGGCGCACCTAGCCGTCGGGCCTGTCGCTCTTTCAACGAGGAAATCCGTCATGGCGGACCAAAAAATCCGGATCCGGCTGAAGGCGTTCGATCATCGCTTGATCGACCGTTCTGCCAGCGAGATCGTCGAGACGGCCAAGCGGACCGGCGCGCAAGTGCGCGGCCCGATCCCGCTGCCGACCAAGATCGAACGCTACACCGTCCTGGTGTCGCCGCACGTCGATAAAGACGCACGCGACCAGTACGAAACCCGCACGCATAAGCGCGTGCTCGACATCGTCGACCCCAACGATAAAACCGTGGACGCGCTGATGAAGCTCGAACTCGCGGCCGGCGTCGACGTTCAGATCAAATTGACCTGAGGCCGCCACCATGACCGCGAAGAAATATTCGTTGGGCATCGTCGGCCGTAAGGCCGGCATGAGCCGACTGTTCACCGAAGACGGCAAGTCCATCCCGGTGACCCTGATCGAAGCCACGCCGAATCGCATCGTTCAGATCAAGACCCCGGAAACCGACGGCTACAGCGCCGTGCAGATCACCGCCGGCGTCAAGCGCGCCGCGCTGATCAACAAGCCGGAAGCCGGTCACCTCGCCAAGGCGAAGGTCGAAGCCGGTCGCGGGCTGTGGGAACTGCGCGTCGAAGCCGACAAGATCGGCGACTTCCAAGTCGGCGGCGAAATCAAAGCCGACATCTTCGAAGTCGGTCAGATCGTCGACGTTCAGGGCGTCACCAAGGGTAAGGGCTTCCAGGGCACGATCAAGCGCTGGAACTTCACCATGGGCGACGCGACGCACGGTAACTCGCTGTCGCACCGCTCGCCGGGTTCGATCGGCCAGCGCCAGACGCCGGGTCGCGTGTTCCCGGGTAAGAAGATGTCCGGTCACATGGGCGCCGAGCAACAAACGACGCAGCGCTTGGAAGTGGTCAAGGTCGACGCCGAGCGCGGCCTGATCGCGATCAAGGGCGCGGTCCCCGGCGCGCCGGGCGGCGACGTCATTGTCCGTCCGACCACGAAGTAAGGGAGACGACAATGGAACTCGCCATCAATAACAGCAGCAAGACCGTCGCCGTGTCCGACGCCATCTTCGGTCGCGAATTCAGCGAAGACTTGGTCCATCAGGTCGTCGTCGCGTATCGCAACGCCGGTCGTTCGGGCACCAAGGCGCAGAAGACCCGGGCCGAAGTCAACGGCACCACCAAGAAGTCGAAGAAGCAGAAGGGCGGCGGCGCGCGTCACGGCGCCTTGACGGCCCCGATCTTCGTCGGCGGCGGTCGCGCCTTCGCAGCGAAGCCCCGCAGCTTCGCGCAGAAGGTCAACCGCAAGATGTACCGCGCCGCGATCGCGGCGATCCTCTCGGAACTGAACCGTCAGGGCCGGATCATGGTCGTCGAGTCCTTCGACATCGACAGCCCGAAAACCAAGGGTTTGGTCGAGAAGATGGCCGGCCTGAAGCTCGGTCAGCGTCCGCTGATCGTCACCGAAGAGGCGTCCGAGAACCTGTTCCTGTCGGCCCGCAATCTGCCTTACGTGCAGGTGCGCGACGTGCAGGGCTTGGACCCGGTGTCGCTGGTCGGCGCCGACAGCGTCGTGCTCACCGCCGACGCGGTGAAGAAGATCGAGGAGTGGCTGGCATGAGCATCAACGACGCCAAGCTGTACAGCGTGATCCGTGCGCCGCGCGTGTCCGAAAAGACCGTGCGCGGCCAGGAACACAATCAATACGCCTTCGAAGTGGCCACCGATGCCACCAAGGCCGACATCAAGACCGCCGTCGAGAAGATCTTCGACGTCAAGGTCGAGTCGGTCAACGTGGTGAACGTGAAGGGCAAGAACAAGGCTTTCCGTTATCGCAATGGTCGCCGCGGCGACTGGCGCAAGGCGTACGTGAAGCTGGCCGAAGGCCAGTCGATCGACGTCACTGCGGTCAAGGTCTGAGGACTCACCGATGCCATTGATGACTTTCAAACCCACTTCCGCAGGCCGCCGCAGCGCGGTTCGCGTGGTCACGCCGGGCCTGCACAAAGGCGCCCCGCATGCCGCGCTGGTGGAAAAGCAGGGCAAGACCGGCGGCCGTAACCATCACGGTCGCATCACCACTCGCCACATCGGCGGTGGTCACAAGCAGCACTACCGCATCATCGACTTCAAGCGCGATAAGGAAGGCATTCCGGCGAAGGTCGAGCGGATCGAATACGATCCGAATCGCACCGCGCACATCGCGCTGCTGTGCTACGCCGACGGCGAGCGTCGCTACATCATCGCGCCGAAGGGCCTGAAAGCCGGCGACCAAGTGGTCTCGGGCAACGATGCGCCGATCAGAGCCGGCAACACGCTGCCGCTGCGCAATATCCCGGTCGGTTCGACCGTGCATTGCATCGAAATGAAGCCGGGCAAGGGCGCGCAAATCGCTCGCGCCGCGGGTGCCGGCGTGCAGCTCGTCGCGCGCGAAGGCATCTACGCGATGCTCCGCCTGCGTTCGGGCGAAATGCGCAAAGTGCCGGCGGAATGCCGCGCCACCATCGGCGAAGTCGGCAACGACGAACACAACCTCGAGAAGCTGGGCAAAGCCGGCGCGCAACGTTGGCGCGGCGTCAAGCCGACCGTTCGCGGTGCGGCCATGAACCCGGTCGACCATCCGCACGGCGGCGGCGAGGCCAAGGCCGGTCAAGGTAATCCGCATCCGGTCACCCCGTGGGGCGTGCCGACCAAGGGTTACAAGACCCGCAAGAACAAGCGCACCCAGAAGTTCATCGTGCGCGATCGTAGGAGCTAACCGACCATGGCACGTTCACTGAAAAAAGGTCCGTTCGTCGACCACCATCTGATCAAGAAGGTCGAGACCGCGGGCAGCAGCAAGAGGCCGATCAAGACCTGGTCGCGTCGTTCCACCATCCTGCCGGAAATGATCGGGTTCACGATCGCCGTGCACAACGGCAAGAACCACGTGCCGGTGCTGGTCAACGAGAACATGGTCGGTCACAAGCTCGGCGAATTCGCCCTCACCCGGACCTTCAAGGGTCACGGCGGCGACAAGAAGGGCAAGTAAGGAGATGACTATGGAAGCGAAAGCCATCCTGCGCACCGCGCGCATCTCCCCGCAGAAGGCCCGTCTGGTCGCCGACCAGGTGCGCGGTCTCTCCGCCGAGCGCGCCGTGAATCTGTTGAAGTTCTCGGACAAGAAAGCCGCCGCCATGATCCGCAAGGTCGTGGAGTCGGCGATCGCCAATGCCGAGAACAATCAAGGCGCCGACATCGACCTGCTCAAGATCAAAACCATCATGGTCGACGAAGGTCCGGCGCTGAAGCGGTTCATGGCCCGCGCCAAAGGCCGCGGTACCCGCATTCTGAAGCGCACCAGCCACATCACCGTGGTCGTGGGCGAGGGCAAATAAGTATGGGTCACAAAGTACATCCCACCGGTATCCGCCTCGGCATTTCCAAAGATTGGAACTCGAAGTGGTACGCCGGCAAGAAGGAATACGCCGAGTACCTCGCCGCCGACCTCAAGGTTCGCGAGATGCTGCGCAAGAAGCTGGCCGCGGCCGGGATCAGCAAGATCCTGATCGAGCGCCCCGCGAAGACCGCACGCGTCACCGTTCACACCGCCCGCCCGGGCGTGGTCATCGGCAAGCGCGGCGAGGACATCGAGAAGCTGCGTAAAGAAATCAGCGACGTCATGGGCTGCCCGGCTCATATCAACGTCACCGAAGTGCGCAAGCCCGAACTCGACGCCCAACTCGTGGCCGAATCGATCGCTCAGCAGCTCGAGCGCCGCATCATGTTCCGTCGCGCGATGAAGCGCGCCGTCGGCAACGCGATGCGCCTCGGCGCGCTCGGCATCAAGGTCAACGTCGCCGGTCGTCTCAATGGCGCCGAAATCGCCCGCTCGGAGTGGTACCGCGAAGGCCGCGTGCCGTTGCACACCCTCCGCGCCGACGTCGATTACGGCTTCGCCGAAGCGCACACGACCTATGGCGTCATCGGTATCAAGACGTGGATCTACAAGGGCGAAATCTTCGATTTCTCCATGGTGGGTCAAGAGAAGCAGGACGATTCCCCGCGCAACGAGCGCGGCGATCGCAACGATCGTAACGATCGCGACCGCCCGCGCGGCCCGCGTCGTGATCGTTCCGGCAACGACCGCGGCGAGCGCGGCGAAGCGAGGGATTAATCATGTTGCAACCCAAGCGAACCAAATATCGTAAGGTCTTCAAGGGCCGCAACGAAGGTCTGAGCTGGAACGCCAACCAGGTCAGCTTCGGCGAATACGGCCTCAAGGCCACCATGACGGGCCGTCTCACCGCCCGTCAGATCGAGGCCGCGCGCCGCACCATCAGCCGCTACGTCAAGCGCGGCGGCAAGATGTGGATCCGCGTGTTCCCCGATAAGCCGATCACGCAAAAGCCGATCGAAGTCCGCATGGGCTCCGGTAAGGGTAACGTCGAGTACTGGGTCGCGCAGATCCAGCCCGGCCGCATGATCTACGAGATCGAGGGCGTCGACGAGGCGACCGCGCGCGAGGCCTTCCGCCTGGCCGCCGCCAAACTCTCGGTCACCACCACTTTCGTGACCCGGACGGTGCGCTGATGGAACTCAAGCAACTCAAAGCCAAGTCGGCCGACGAGCTGAAGGCCCATCTGACCGATCTGCATAAAGAGCGATTCTCGCTGCGCATGCAGAAGGCCACCGGCCAGCTCGCCAAGACCCACGACATCCGCCGCGTGCGCCGCGAAATCGCCCGCGTGAACATGTTGCTCGGTCAGAAGAAGTAAGGATCGACGACTATGAACAACACCGAAAAGAAACAGCGTACGGTCCAGGGCCGCGTCGTCAGCAACAAGATGGACAAAACCGTGACCGTGCTGGTGGAGCGTTTGGTCAAGCACGAACTGTACGGCAAGTACATCCGTCGCTCGACCAAGCTGCACGCCCACGACGCCGACAATAGCTGCAACGAAGGCGATGTGGTGCGCGTGGCCGAATGCGCTCCGATGTCCAAAACCAAGAACTGGCGCGTCGTCGAAATCGTCGAACGCGCGGCCGAATAAGAGGAGGGCTGAGACATGATCCAGATGCAAAGCCACCTCGAAGTGGCCGACAATTCAGGCGCCAAAGAAGTGATGTGCATTAAGGTGCTGGGCGGCTCCAAACGCCGTTACGCCGGCATCGGCGACATCATCAAAGTGTCGATCAAAGACGCGATCCCGCGCGGCAAAGTGAAGAAGGGCGAGGTCTACAACGCCGTCGTGGTGCGCACCCGTAAGGGCGTGCGTCGCGCGGACGGTTCGTTGATCCGTTTCGACGCCAACGCCGCCGTGCTGCTGAACAACAAGCATGAACCGATCGGCACCCGTATCTTCGGGCCGGTCACTCGCGAACTGCGTTCCGAGAAGTTCATGAAGATCGTTTCGCTCGCGCCCGAAGTGCTCTGAGCGGAGGAACAGACATGAACCGTATCAAGAAAGGCGACCGCGTCGTCGTCATCGCCGGCAAGGACAAGGGCAAGCAAGGCGATGTTTTGAGTTTGGACGGCGACCGCGTGGTCGTTTCCAACATCAACATCATCAAGCGCCACACCAAGCCGAATCCGCAAGCCGGTCAACCCGGCGGTGTGATCGAGCGCGAAGCCTCGATCCACATTTCCAACGTGATGCTCTACAACCCGGCCTCCGGCAAGGGCGAGCGCATCGCAATCAAAGAGCTGGAGGATGGACGCAAATTCCGCGTGTTCCGCTCCAGCGGTGAGGCGGTCGACGCCTGAGGAATGCAAAAATGACGACTCGTCTGGAACAGTTCTACAAGGATGAAGTGGTGCCGAAGCTGATGAAGCAGTTCGGCTACTCCAATCCGATGGAAGTGCCGAAACTGGTGAAGATCACGCTCAACATGGGCGTGGGCGAAGCCGCGGCGAACAAGAAAGTGCTCGAGAACGCCGTGGCCGACATGACCAAGATCGCCGGTCAGAAGCCGGTGGTCACCAAGGCTCGCGTCTCGGTCGCCTCGTTCAAGATCCGCGACGGCTGGCCGATCGGCTGCAAAGTCACGTTGCGTCGCGCCAAGATGTTCGAGTTCCTCGACCGTCTGGTGAACATCTCGCTGCCCCGCGTCCGCGACTTCCGCGGCGTGTCCGGTCGCGCGTTCGACGGCCGCGGCAACTACAACATGGGCGTGAAGGAACAGATCATCTTCCCCGAAATCGACTTCGACGCCGTCGACGCGATCCGCGGTATGGATATCGCCATCACCACCACCGCCAAGACCGACGCCGAGGCGAAGGCTCTGCTGGAAGCGTTCCGCTTCCCGTTTCGTAACTAATTTTTCTCGCAACTGATTCCGGGTAGACACAATGGCTAAGACCTCAATGGTGAACCGCGAAGTCAAGCGGGCCAAACTCGCCAAGAAGTACGCGGCGAAGCGCGAAGCGTTGAAGAAGATCATCAACAGCCAAGACGGCGACTTCGAAGAGAAGATGGCCGCTGCGGCCAAGCTGTCGAAACTGCCGCGCGATTCCTCGCCCAGCCGTCAGACCCTGCGTTGCGCCCTGACCGGTCGTCCGCGCGGCGTCTATCGCAAGTTCGGCCTCGGCCGCAACAAGCTGCGCGAAGCCACCATGCGCGGCGACGTGCCGGGTCTGCGCAAGGCCAGCTGGTAATTCCCGCAGAAGGGTCCAGCGGCATTCGGGCTCGGAAGCTGGTAGCATATGCGGTTACCCAGGCCGGACTTTGTCCGGCCTGTCGCCGTCCCGGACGGCATCGTTCCCAACCTTTTCGCTCCACCCGGGCGCTTGCCCGGACCACAACCCAGACAGATTTCGCGAAAGCGGATATCGGTGCTACTCATCAGGTGAATCTCAATGAGCATGACTGATCCCATCGCCGACATGCTGGTCCGCATCAAAAATGCGGCCGCGGTCGGTAAGCAGACGGTGAAAATGCCGTCGTCCAAGATCAAGGTCGCGATCGCCGGCGTTCTGAAGAACGAAGGCTACATCACCGACCTGCGCGTCACCGAGAACGGCGTGAAGGCCGAACTCGAGATCGTGCTGAAGTATTACGAAGGCAAGCCGGTCATCGAACGCCTGCAGCGCGTGTCGCGTTCGGGTCTGCGCCAATACCGCGGCAAAGAAGCATTGCCGAAGGTTCTCGGCGGTCTCGGCGTCGCCATCATTTCCACCTCGAAGGGCATCATGACCGATGCGCAGGCGCGCCAACAGGGCGTCGGCGGCGAAGTCTTGTGCTTCGTGGCGTAAGGAGAGCTCGCCCATGTCTCGCGTCGCCAAAAAGCCTATCGCCCTGCCCAAGGGCGTCGAATTCAACATTCAATCCGACAACGTGAGCGTCAAGGGCCCGAAGGGCACCTTGTCGATCGCCAAGCCTGCCGGTATCGAAGTCAAGATCGAAGACGGCAACGCCCTGTTGTCCGCCAACGACGACATGCTGATCCCGCTGACCGGTACCCTGCGCGCCATCCTCGCGAACATGGTTCACGGCGTCAGCCAGGGCTTCGAACGCAAGCTCGAACTCGTCGGCGTCGGTTACCGCGCGTCGATGCAGGGCAAGGATCTGAGCCTCGCGCTCGGTTTCTCGCATCCGGTCGTGTTCCCGGCGCCGGAAGGCATCACCATCGCCACGCCGACGCAGACCGAAATCCTGGTCTCGGGCGCGGACAAGCAGCGCGTCGGTGAAGTCGCCGCCAAGATCCGCGCGTTCCGTCCGCCGGAACCCTACAAGGGCAAGGGCGTGAAGTACTCCGACGAAACCATCATTCGCAAAGAAGCCAAGAAGGCGTAATGCGCGCGTTCCGGTCGTACGCGGCCGGAACTTCGCCCAAGCCCATCCGCTTCCGAAGGATCAAGATCATGAGCAGCATCAAGAACACCGCCCGCCTGCGCCGCGCCAAATCGACCCGCGCGCACATCCGCGAACTCGGCGTCGCGCGCCTCACCGTGTTGCGCACCGGACAGCATCTGTACGCCCAAGTGTTCACCGCCGACGGCTCGAAAGTGCTGGCCGCCGCGAACACGCAGCAAGCAGACGTCGCCGATGGCCTGAGCAGCAAGAAGAACAGCGAAGCGGCGGCGAAAGTCGGTCGCATGATCGCCGAGAAGGCCAAGGCCGCCGGCATCGACAAAGTCGCCTTCGATCGTTCCGGCTATCGCTACCACGGTCGCATCAAGGCCCTGGCCGACGCCGCTCGCGAAGCCGGTCTGCAGTTCTAAGAACGCCGTATCCGTAGGCTGGGTCGTATGACCCAGCCTACCCAGTCACGCAACATAGGAACTTGAAACGGACCCGCGCGGTCCACACAGGTTCCTAAGCCGCCGACACGGTCCGTGTCGGACGCGCCCTCCGGTTTCGGGGTTCGCGGAACATCCGATCCACACCACAACCATAAGCGGCCACGCCGCAAATTCCTCTAACAACCGAGATATCGAAATGGCAGAACAACGTGAACCGCGCGGACGCGACCGTAATCGCGATCGCGAAGAGATCGACGACGGCATGATCGAGAAGCTGATCGCGGTCAACCGCGTCAGCAAAACCGTCAAAGGCGGCCGCCAATTCACCTTCACCGCGCTGACGGTGGTGGGCGACGGCTCGGGCAAAGTCGGCTTCGGCTACGGCAAGGCGCGCGAAGTGCCGGTCGCGATCCAGAAGTCGATGGAATACGCCCGTAAGAACATGAGCAACGTCGATCTGAACAACGGCACGCTGTGGCATGCCGTGAAGTCCGGTCACGGCGCGGCTCACGTGTTCATGCAGCCGGCGTCCGAAGGTACCGGCGTGATCGCGGGCGGCGCCATGCGCGCCGTGCTCGAAGCGGTCGGCGTGAAGAACGTGTTGGCGAAAGCCACCGGCTCGCGCAACCCGATCAATCTCGTCCGCGCGACGCTGAAAGGTCTGGAAGCCATGCAATCGCCGGCCCGCATCGCGGCTAAGCGCGGCAAGAAGACGGAGGACATCCTCAATGGCTAATTCCAACGGCACCATCAAGGTTCGCCTGGTCAAAGGCCTGCGTGGCTCGCAGTCGCGTCACCGCTTGTCGGTGAAAGCGCTCGGCCTGAACAAACTCAACGACGTGCGCGAACTGAAGGACAGCCCGCAAGTGCGCGGCCTGATCAATCAGTTGCACTACCTCGTCAAAGTCGAGGACTAATCCATGAAGCTCAACACCCTCAAACCCGCCGACGGCGCCCGTAAAGAGCGCACCCGCGTCGGTCGCGGCATCGGTTCCGGCCTGGGCAAGACCGCCGGCCGCGGCCATAAAGGCTCGTTCGCACGCGCCGGTAAAGGCAAGATCAAAGCTGGCTTCGAAGGCGGCCAGATGCCGATGCAGCGTCGTCTGCCGAAGATCGGTTTCCGTTCGCAGATGTCGAAGGACACCGCCGAAGTGCTGCTGTATCAGTTGGATAAACTGGACGGCACGATCGATTTGGCCGCGCTGCGCGCCGCCAAGCTGATCCCGACCAACGCGAAGAAAGCGAAGATCGTGAAGAAGGGCGAGCTGACCAAGGCGCTCGCGATCAAAGGCCTGCTGGCGACGGCGGGCGCGAAGGCGGCCATCGAAGCCGCCGGCGGCAAGATCGAGGAGTAACTGAGGCATGGCGCGAAGCGCGAATGCGATGAGCGGTATCGGCGGCGGGCTCGGTAAATTCACCGAGCTCCGCTCACGGTTGCTGTTCGTCCTCGGGGCTCTGTTGGTGTACCGCATCGGTTGCTTTATTCCGGTTCCGGGCGTCAATCCCGATGCGATGTTGGAGCTGATGAAGACCCAGGAAGGCACCATCGTGGACATGTTCAACATGTTCTCGGGCGGTGCGCTCGAACGCTTCAGCCTGTTCGCGCTGAACGTCGTGCCTTACATCTCGGCCTCGATCATCGTGCAGTTGCTCGTGCAGATCATGCCGAGCCTCAAGGCCATCCAAAAGGAAGGCGAATCCGGTCGCCGCCGCATCACCCAGTGGTCGCGCATCGGCGCCATCCCGCTGGCGGTGTTCCAGGCGGCAGGTATCGCGACCGCGCTGCAAGCGTCGGGCGCGAACAACGGCATTCCGGTGGTGTACTCGCCCGGCATGGGCTTCGTGCTGACCGCCGTCGTATCGCTGACCGCCGGCACGATGTTTTTGATGTGGTTGGGCGAACAAGTCACGGAGCGCGGCATCGGCAACGGCGTCTCGCTGATTATCTTCGCCGGCATCGTTGCGGGCTTGCCCGGCGCGGTGCTGACTACCCTGGAATCGGTCCGTAACGGCGACATGAATCCGGTAGTGGTGCTGATCATCGCCGCGATCGTGCTGGTCTTCACCTACTTCGTGGTGTTCGTCGAGCGCGGGCAACGGCGGATCACGGTGAACTACGCGCGCCGCCAAGGCGGTCGCAACGCGTACATGAACCAGACCTCGTTCCTGCCGCTGAAGCTCAACATGTCCGGCGTGATCCCGGCGATCTTCGCGTCGTCGATCATCATGTTCCCGGCCACCGCCTCGCAGTGGTTCAGTGCGACCGGCAACACCAGTTGGTTACAAAAGCTATCGCAGGCGCTATCGCCGGGCGAGCCGCTGTATGCCGTGCTGTTCGCGGCGCTGATCATCGGCTTTGCGTTCTTCTACACCGCGCTGGTGTTCAACTCGCAGGAAACCGCCGAGAACCTGAAGAAATCGGGTGCGCTGATTCCGGGTATTCGTCCGGGCAAAGCCACCGCCGAATACATCGATAGCGTGCTCACGCGCTTGACCATGGCCGGCGCGATCTATCTGGTCATCGTTTGTTTGCTGCCGACGTTCATGCAGACCGAGCTGGGCACGTCGTTCTACTTCGGCGGCACCTCGCTGTTGATCGTGGTGGTGGTGGTGATGGACTTCATCGCGCAGGTGCAAGCGCACTTGATGTCGCACCAGTACGAGAGCCTGCTCAAGAAGGCGAACCTGAAAGGCAGTCGCGGCGGCGTGCCGCGCGGCTGACGTTACGAATTCGGCATCGGCGCTCGCGCCGTGCCGTAGCTTCGAGCCATGGCCCGAAGCGGACGTTCGCGCCGGTCGACGGGGCGAACGCCGGCCCGCCGACGCGAAAGCGGCGCGGGAGAATTGATCGATCGATCCGCTGGGCATGCTCGTGCGAGCCCCCCGAATGCGGACGGTCACAAGGGCGACTCGCGCGGCGGTTCCGAGCGCGGGTGGTTCCGAGCCAGTGTCGGCACCTGAGGAGTGCCGGCCGGCGGCAGCGACGTTCGCGTCGCGACCGTCAGCCCGGAGTCGTCGCCGGAGCATGGGCACACTCCCCATGCCGGAAGAGCCGGGCTCCCGAAAGGGCGCGCGGACGCCGTGCTGCGGCGTCAGCTCTTCCAAGAGTTTCGGAACCCTGCTAAAATTTCGAGTTCACTTAGCCCTAAGTGCCACATCCGCCGGGAAGCCGGCCGCAAACTGTTTGGAGATCCGCGCATGGCGCGTATTGCAGGTGTCAACCTGCCTGCCCAGAAGCACGTCTGGGTTGGGCTGCAAAGCATCTACGGCATCGGCCGTACCCGTTCGAAGAAAGTCTGCGAATCCGCGGGCGTCAGTTCGAACACGAAGATCCGCGATCTGTCGGAAGCTGAAGTCGAGCGCCTGCGCGCCGAAGTCGGCAAGTACACGGTCGAAGGCGATCTGCGCCGCGAAATCGGCATCGCCATCAAGCGTCTGATGGACTTGGGCTGCTACCGCGGCCTGCGTCATCGCCGCGGCCTGCCGCTCCGCGGCCAGCGCACCCGGACCAATGCTCGTACCCGTAAGGGTCCGCGCAAGGCCATCAAGAAGTAAGGACTCGCCACCATGGCCAAACCGGCAGCTACCAAGACCAAGAAGAAGATCAAGCGCATCGTTACCGACGGTATCGCGCATGTCCACGCTTCTTTCAACAACACCATCGTGACCATCACCGATCGCCAGGGCAACGCGCTGTCGTGGGCGACCTCCGGCGGCTCCGGCTTCCGCGGTTCGCGCAAGTCGACGCCGTTCGCCGCGCAGGTCGCGGCCGAGAAGGCCGGCAAGGCCGCGCTCGACTACGGCGTCAAGGCGCTGGAAGTGCGGATCAAAGGCCCGGGTCCGGGTCGCGAATCGGCCGTTCGCTCGCTCAACAGCGTCGGCTACAAGATCACCAACATCATCGACGTGACGCCGATCCCGCACAACGGGTGCCGTCCGCCGAAGAAACGCCGCGTCTGACGCGGCGGCCTGAGGAGCAGACACCACCATGGCTCGTTATATCGGTCCCACCTGCAAATTGGCTCGTCGCGAAGGCGCCGACCTCAGCCTCAAGTCGCCGGCGCGCGCGCTCGACTCGAAGTGCAAATTGGAACAAAAGCCCGGCCAACACGGCGCGGCGCGCAAAGGCAAACTGTCCGACTACGCCACCCAGCTTCGCGAGAAGCAGAAGGTCAAGCGCATCTACGGTTTGTTGGAGCGTCAGTTCCGCAACTACTACAAAAAAGCGTCGACCAAGAAAGGCAACACCGGCGAAAACCTGCTGCAGATGCTCGAGACCCGTCTCGACAACGTCGTGTATCGCATGGGCTTCGCGGTGACCCGTCCGGCCGCTCGCCAGTTGGTCTCGCACCGCGGCGTGATGGTCAACGGTAAGTCGGTGAATTTGCCGTCGTACCAGGTCAAGGCCGGCGACGCGATCACGCTCTCCGAGCGCGCTCAAAAGCAACTGCGCGTGCAGGAAGCCTTGAACGTTTCCTCGACGATGGACCTTTCGCCTTCGTGGATCGAAGTCGACAGCAAGAAGTTCAGCGGCGTGTTCAAGTCGGTGCCTGTGCGCAGCGATTTGCCCGCCGACATCAACGAAGCGCTGATCGTCGAGTTGTACTCGAAGTAATGCTGGCGGGACTCGCGCGGGTTTAACCCCCCGCGCGGCGTCCGCTCGGCCCCCACGGCGACCGCGCTCGTCGCGTTCGCCGCCTCCCTCGCCCGGGGAGGCCCCCAGAGACACCGCCGCGGCCGCGAGGCTCCGGCTCCAGGAGACACCACAAGATGACGGTATCCGCCAACCAGGTCATGCGTCCGCGCGCTCCGCAGATCGAGCGCCTCGCCGGCAACCGCGCCAAGGTCGTGATCGAACCGTTGGAACGCGGCTATGGCCACACCCTCGGCAACGCCCTGCGTCGGGTGTTGCTCTCGTCGATCCCCGGCTTCGCTATCACCGAAGTCGAAATGGACGGTGTTCTGCACGAGTACACCACGGTCGAAGGTTTGCAGGAAGATGTGCTGGAAGTGCTGTTGAACCTCAAGGAAGTCGCGATCCGTATGGGCACCGGCGATTCGGCGACCCTCAGCCTCAACAAACAAGGTCCCGGCATCGTCACCGCCGGCGACATCAAGACCGATCACAACGTCGAGATCCTCAACGGCGACATGATCATCGCGCACCTCACGAAGGATGCCGCGCTGAACATGCGCTTGAAGATCGAGCGCGGCTTCGGCTACCAGCCTGCCGCCGCCCGTCGTCGCCCGGACGAAGAGACCCGCGCCATCGGTCGTCTGATGCTGGACGCCAGCTTCTCGCCGGTGCGCCGCGTCGCCTACGAAGTCGAAGCCGCACGTGTGGAACAGCGCACCGATCTCGACAAGCTGGTGTTGGACATCGAAACCAACGGCACGATCGACGCCGAGGAAGCCGTGCGCACCGCCGCCGACATCCTGACCGATCAATTGTCGGTGTTCGGCGACTTCACCCATCGCGATCGCGGTGCGGCGAAGCCGGCCGCCAGCGGCATCGATCCGATCCTACTGCGTCCGATCGACGATTTGGAACTGACGGTGCGTTCGGCCAATTGCCTCAAGGCCGAGAGCATCTACTACGTCGGCGATCTCATCCAGAAGACCGAAGTCGAACTGCTCAAGACCCCGAACCTCGGTAAGAAGTCGCTCACCGAAATCAAGGAAGTGTTGGCCCAGCGCGGCTTGTCGCTCGGCATGAAGCTCGAGAATTGGCCGCCGGCCGGTATCGCCGCTCACGGGATGCTCGGCTGAGATCGCGCGCGCGAACTATTGGTTCGCGCGCGGCCTCACACGCTCGGCCAGGATGACTGGCCCGCGCGTTCCGACGACGAAATGCCACGCCAGGACGGCGACGGTCCAGCAACAAACACAGAATTCACTTAGGAACCACAGTCATGCGCCACCAGAAATCCGGACGCAAATTCAGCCGCACCAGCGCTCATCGCGAAGCGATGTTCCGCAACATGGCGGCCTCGTTGATCAAGCACGGCCTGATCCGCACCACGTTGCCGAAAGCCAAGGAACTGCGCCGCGTCGCCGAGCCGCTGATCACCTTGTCGAAGATCGACGGCGTCGCCAATCGCCGCCTCGCCTTCTCGCGTCTGCGCGACAAGGAAGCCGTCGGCACGCTGTTCACCACCCTCGGCCCGCGTTACGCGACTCGCCCGGGCGGCTACCTGCGCATCTTGAAGTGCGGTTTCCGCGATGGCGACAATGCGCCGATGGCGTACGTCGAGTTGGTCGATCGTCCCGAAGTCTCGGCCTAAGGCCGGAGTTCTGGCTATCGCTTGAGCCCTGGGCTCGTGCGACGGCACTCGGGTGATGTATCGGGCTGCGGCTGGCGGTCTCAGCATCACAGCCAGCACCGGCATCGACTACCGACACCGTCTCCGCAAGCCGGATGATCGGGAAGGACGGCGAAACCGGGGCAAACGCGTAGGGTCTTAGCATCCGAGCCTACGCGTCGGACCACAAGCACCGGAACCTACGCGTCCGTTTTAAGTCGAAACCCCGGCAATGCCGGGGTTTTTTGCTATCTTGGCGTCGGGGATGCTGCGGCGCAGCAGCGCCGGCGATCTTCCCTTCTAACACGGTCCTACGACGATGCGTCCGAATCCTTTCCAGTGGTCGTTCCGCCAGCAATATCTCCTCGTCTTCGCCGCATGCGCGGGGATGATCGGCTTCGCGCTGTTCTCGCAATCGCATTGGGAACTCAATCCGTGCCCGCTGTGCATTTTCCAGCGCATCGCTTACGCCGCGTTGGGCGTGGTGTGCTTGATCGGCGGTCTGCACGCGCCGAAAGGCGGGCTGGGCCGCAAGCTCTACGGCCTGCTCGCGCTGATCGCTGGCGGCACCGGCATCGGCATCGCCGGCCGTCATGTTTGGCTCACGACGTTGCCGGAAGACAAGGTTCCGGCTTGCGGCCCGCCGTTGGAATTCATGATGGAGCAAAACCCGTTCGCCGACGCGGTCAAGATGGTGCTGACCGGCTCGGGCGAATGCGCGAAAGTCGATTGGCATATGCTCGGTGTGTCGATGCCGGCATGGAGTTTGATCGGTTTCGTCGGTTTGACCCTCTTCGCGCTGTACGCCGCGTTCAAGCGTCGCACGCCGCTCGCTTCTCAATGACCACCTTCCCCTGATTCGATGACGCCGCGGTGCGCCGCCGCCGCGTTCGAGAGATACCCCCATGAGCCGTAACGATCATCTGCAAGCCGTCGTACAACCGCCGCCGGGATGGAGTCCCGCCAGTTGGAGCGCGCGCCCCGCGCTGCAGCAGCCGACCTACGGCGATGCGAAAGAACTCGCGGGCGTTCTCGACGAATTGCACGCGTTGCCGCCCTTGGTCACGTCGCGCGAAGTGCTGAATCTGAAGCAGCAACTCGCCGAAGCGCAAGAAGGCAAACGTTTCTTGCTGCAGGGCGGCGACTGCGCCGAGATATTCGGCGATTGCACGCCGGAAGTGATCTCCAATCGCCTGAAAGTGCTGTTGCAGATGAGCCTCGTGCTCGTCCACGGTTTGCGCCTGCCGGTGGTGCGCGTCGGGCGTTTCGCCGGGCAATACGCCAAGCCGCGTTCGGCCGATACCGAAACGAAGGATGGCGTCACCCTGCCGAGCTACCGCGGCGATTTGGTCAATGGCCCGGAATTCACCGCCGAGGCGCGCATTCCCGACCCGCGGCGCATGATCAAAGGCCATGCGCGCTCGGCGATGACGATGAACTTCATCCGCGCGCTGATCGACGACGGTTTCGCCGACTTGCATCACCCCGAATACTGGAACCTCAGTTGGGTCGGTCATTCGCCGCTCGCCGAGGAATACCAGAAGATGGTCGCCGGCATCGGCGATGCGGTGCGTTTCATGGAAACGCTGTCCGGCGAGTCGCTGCACAACCTGCGCAGCGTCGAGTTCTACACCTCGCACGAGGCGTTGCTGCTGCCCTACGAGCAAGGCGTGACCCGGCAAGTGCCGCGACAGGCGGGCTGGTTCAATCTCGGCACGCACTTCCCGTGGATCGGCATGCGCACGGCGGCGGTGGACGGTGCGCATACCGAATACTTCCGCGGCATTCGCAACCCGATCGCGATCAAGATCGGCCCGTCGGTGACGCCCGATCAGTTGTTGCGCTTGATCGATGTGCTCAATCCGAACGACGAACCCGGGCGCTTGAGTTTGATTCATCGCATGAGCGCCGGTTCGATCGGAGAAAAACTGCCGCCGCTGCTCGAAGCGATGAAACGCGACGGCCGTCGCGTGCTGTGGATCTGCGACCCGATGCACGGCAACACCGAATCGACCAGCAACGGCTACAAGACCCGCCGCTTCGAAAATATCCGCAGTGAGTTGGAGCAGGCGTTCGAGATTCACGCGGCGGTCGGCACCCGTTTGGGCGGTGCGCATTTGGAATTGACCGGCGAAGACGTGACCGAATGCACCGGCGGCGCGCGCGAATTGACCGATACCGATTTGGAACGCGCGTATCGCACCACGGTCGATCCGCGTTTGAATTACGAACAGGCGCTGGAAATCGCGATGCTGATCGTGCGCAAGCAAGCGCAGATCAACGCCCCGGCGCGGCTGTAACCGCGCGCGATCGAAGTCTCTCCGAATCTACGGCTCGATCCTCGTTAGAGCGGCCTTCAAGCCGCTCGCAGCCCTTCGCGCAAAAAAACGACGCCAGCGGTCTGAAGGCCGCTCGACCGAGATCGCGAATTTCGCCATGAAAAACGGCAGCGGATCGCTCCGCTGCCGTCGTGGGCAGATCGCGACGCAGGCCTCGCGGCTTGCGTCTTCGCGTCGCTTTAGTTCGAGGAGTTCGTGGCGGCCGGCGCTTGTTCGGCCTGTTTCTTCAGCAGCGCCGCGATCGACGCCGGCATCTCGAACACCGAGTCGGCCAACTTGCTGTTCTCGAACGACTGCATCGTGATCAATTGGGTCATGCCCGCGAGCTTGCTCTTCGCCTTGTACGGCGACTTGATCGCGCCCATCGGCTTGTAGTCGTACAAATGCGTGACCTGCTTGATCTCGCCCATCGGCGTGCTCGCGGTGGATTCTGTGGACAGCAGGAATTGGTCGTCCACGCCGTAGCAATCGGCGGTTTTATCGCCCGACTTCCATTCGATTTCGACGCGGTAGCAAGCGCGGCCATCGGAATCCGACAGCGCGGTCGTCTCGGCCTTCGCGATCAAGCTCTCGTCGCGCGAAGCGTATTTGCGATCGTTCTGCTGCGCGAACTGCTCGCGTTCTTTGCCCTGCAGAATGCGCGGGCCGTTTTGCGGGTCGATCGACCAGGTGGTGCCGTCGATCATGCCCATCAGGGTTTCGCCGTAATTCGGAAACGTGAGGCTCATGGTCATATCCGCGCCGCGCGTGTACACCGTCATGTCGCCTTTCATACCGGCTTCGACGATTTCCATGGTGGCCTTGAGCATACCTTCTTCGGCCTGCGCGAAGGCTTTGGCGCCGCCGACGGCCTTGACGTGCGCATCGATCAGTTTGCGCGCTTTCGGCAGATCGGCCGCGCTAGCGGAGAAAGGCAACAGGGCGAACGCGAGCGTCGCGGCGAGCGTGGTGCGGGTACGGTGGTTCATGGTGTCGATCCTCAACGGGAAGTCGTATGGGAATTCGCGGCGGACGTCGTGCGGGAAGACGCCGCGGCGGATGCGGTGGGTGCAGCGGTCAAGGGCGCGGTCTGCGGTTTCGGGTCGGTGCCGATCCAGGCGAGCGCGGCATCGAGAATCGGGTCGCCGCCCGCGGACAGAGCGGCGGCGGTCGGCGTCACGATCTGATCGGGCACCGTGCCGATGCCTTCGATGCGACGCCCGGCCGTATCGACGAATTCGGCGATCGGGTACAAGAGCCGGTCGCCGGACGGCAGCGGCGTACTCGCGGACGGCAGCGCCATGCCGGCGCTGGTGACGCCGAAAATTCGCGCGCGCCCCAAGGCCTGCATGCCGGCCGGGAACATATCCGAGCAACTGATCGATCCCTGATCGATCAGGATGGCCAGCGGCCCGGAGAAGCGACGAATGTCGCGGCCGGCGTTATCGACCACGCGCGGCAAAGCCGTGAGTTTCAGATCGCCGCCGCCCGTGGTCAGCGTGCCCAGCGATGCGGGCGCATCGAGAAACAAACCGCCGACGGCGCTCATCGAGGCGATCAAACCGCCCGTGTTGCCGCGCAGGTCGAGAATCGCGCCGCGGCAATCGCCGTGTTCGCGCAGGGTTTCGACGAGTTTCTCGAACACGGGCATCGCCCATTGCGTGAATTCCACCTGCACCGCGCAGCCGCCGCCCGGTAGTGCGATACGACGCTGGCCGTAGCGCATCGGCATCGGCGGAATGCCGGGCAGGGTGATGGACTGGATGTTCGGGTTCGCCGCCGCTTTCAGTGTGAGTGCCCGCGACCGATCCTTGCCGTCGCGGAAGCGCATTTTCGAGGCTTCGCCCGGCGAATACAGGTCGAGCAGCGCCCACACGCCGGCCAACAACATCGTTTCGCCGCGCCGCGCGCCGTCTTGCGGCAGTTTGCGCAAGGCCGCGATCGCGTTGGCGACATCCAAACGCGCGATGCCGTCGATGCGCCAGCCGGGACGCACGCCGGCGCGTTCCGCAGGCGAGCCGGGAACCACGCGTTCCACCAACATTTGGCCGCCCGCGAAGGTCGGACGCAGACCGAAATCGCCGTAGCCGGTGCCGAGCGGGGCGTCGCTGTCGGACGCATCGGGCGATGCCGCTGCGTCATCGGCGTCATCGCTGTCGCCGTCCGTCGCGTCGCGGTCCGATGCCGACGCTTCGGGCGTCGCCATCGCTTCGTTCGGCAGCAGCACCAGATGCGATGCCTTCAGATCGACGAGCAGTTCGTTCAACTCGCGCCGCAGGCTGTGGATGTCCTTGGCGTTTTCGATGTCCGACTGATGTTCGGCTTTCAGCGCCGCCCAGTCCAAGCGTTCGTGTTCGCCGCGAAAGCCGCTGGCCTGCAGTCGCGCCCACACCACCGCGAAGGTGTCTTTCGCGTGGATATCGACCGCACGGGCGCCGTCGGCGCGCGCGGTCGGCGCGCCGATCATCGACAGCGTCAATGCGACGAACAAGGCGGGGAGGCGTGCTGTATTGCGCTGAACGGGCATCGGTTCTGTACCGAAAAAGGAAAGTCGAAGCGGCGAAATCATCGCCAACCGGACGAAAGACCGACAAGCCCCATTGGTCACGGGCTCAAGAAGCAACGGATGTCCGTGAACGCCGGCTCTGCGCTGGACGGTTTATGCGCCTGACGCCGCCGCCAGCCGCTTGGTCGCGAGACGTTTGCGCACGTCGCGCACCAGCACCCAGACGATGAACACGTTCAGCGCCAAGACCGCGAACGTGGGCCAGCCGGGATAGCGCACCACCGCATAGCTGCAGAACGGCAGGTACAGCGTCGCCGCGATCGCGCCGAACCACGAGGCCCAGCCGCGTGCATGCCACAGGCCCCAGAACAGCACGAAGCGCAGGCAGGCGTAGGTGCCGATGGCCATCGCCGCGAGATGCACGGTGTCGGGCGTGATCGCCGCCAACACGCGCGCCATCGCGCTTTGCTGCGGATCGAAACGCAGCCACTCGCCGACCATCGCGATGAAGTCGTGAACGCGCTGCGGGCCGAACAACAGCAATGCCGCGGCGACGCTGCCGGACACGCCGCCCTTGGCAAGCTCGAACAGCGCGACCATGCGCAGTTCGCGATGCGCGTTCGGGTTCGGATCGTAGCGCGCGTCGTCTTGCCGCATCGTGGTGCGATCAGGCCGCGCGCGATGCGCGCTTGCGATCCACTTCCGTGCGCAGTTTCTTGCGCAGACGGATTTGCTTCGGCGTGACTTCGACCAGTTCGTCGTCGTCGATGAACTCCAGCGCTTGTTCGAGCGAGAACTTGATCGGCGGGATCAAGCCTTCGTCGTCGTCCTTACCGGACGCGCGGAAGTTGGTGAGCTGCTTGCCGCGCAGGGCATTGACCGTGAGGTCGTTGTCTTTGCTGTTGATACCGACGATTTGGCCTTCGTAGATTTCTTCGCCCGGCTCGATGAACAAACGGCCGCGCTCCTGCATCGCGATCTGCGCGTAGGCCGGCGAGGGGCCGGTGCCGTTGGAGATCAGCACGCCGTTCTGGCGCTGACCGATCGTGCCTTCGGCTTTCGGGCCGTAGTGATCGAACACATGGAACAGCAAGCCGGTGCCGGCGGTGAGCGTGCGGAATTCGGTCTGGAAACCGATCAAACCACGCGCAGGAATCATGTAATCGAGGCGCACGCGGCCTTTGCCGTCGGGTTCCATGTTCTGCAGCAGCGCTTTGCGCTCGCCCAAACGGCCCATCACGCCGCCTTGGAATTGTTCTTCCATATCGACGACCAGCGATTCGTACGGCTCCTGCATCACGCCGTCGATTTCGCGAATGATGACTTCCGGACGCGACACCGCCAATTCGTAGCCTTCGCGACGCATAGTTTCGATCAGGATCGACAGATGCAATTCGCCGCGACCGCTGACCTTGAATTTGTCGGCGTCGCTGGTGTCTTCCACTTTCAACGCGACGTTGTGCTGCGTTTCGCGAGTGAGGCGGTCGCGCAACTGGCGCGAGGTCAAGAATTTGCCGCCCGAGCGATCCTTCACGCCGGCGAACGGCGAATCGTTGACTTGGAAGGTCATCGAGATCGTCGGTTCGTCCACGGCCAACACCGGCAATTGCTCGACCGCATCGGTCGCGCACAAGGTGTCGGAAATGCCGACGCCTTCGACGCCGCTGAACGCGATGATGTCGCCGGCTTGGGCTTCCGGCACTTCGATGCGCTCCAAGCCCATGAAACCCAGCACCTGCAGCACTTTCGCGTTGCGGGTCTTGCCTTCGCGATCGATCACGATCACTTGCTGATTGGTCTTGACCTTACCGCGTTGGATGCGACCGACGCCGATCACGCCGACGTAGTTGTTGTAGTCCAGCGAGGTCACGCGCATCTGGAACGGGCCGTCCGGATCGACCGGCGGCGCGGGAACGTGCTCGCAGATCGCTTCGAACAGCGTGGTCATGTCGCCGCCGCGCACCTCTTCGGTCATGCCGGCGTAGCCCTGCAGACCCGATGCGTAGACGGTGGTGAAATCGAGTTGATCGTCGGTGGCGCCGAGGCGGTCGAACAGATCGAAGGTCTGATCCAGCACCCAACTCGGGCGCGCGCCGGGGCGATCCACCTTGTTCACCACCACGATCGGCTTGAAGCCCATCGCGAAGGCTTTCTGCGTCACGAAGCGCGTTTGCGGCATCGGGCCGTCCATCGCATCGACCAGGATCAACACCGAGTCCACCATCGACAGCACGCGTTCGACTTCGCCGCCGAAGTCGGCGTGGCCCGGGGTATCGACGATGTTGATGCGCCAGACTTCGCCGGTTTTCGGGTTCGTCCAGCGGATCGCGGTGTTCTTGGACAGGATCGTGATGCCACGTTCCTTTTCCAGATCGTTGCTGTCCATCACCCGGTCGGGGACGACGGCGCGCTCGCTCAGGGTGCCGGATTGCTTCAGCAACTGATCGACGAGGGTGGTTTTGCCATGATCGACGTGGGCGACGATGGCGATATTGCGCAGGCGTTCGACGGAATTTTGGGCAGACATAGCGAATGGGCGCCGCAGGGGAGGCCGGGCGCGGATTGTCGTGAAGGGAAGCCGGCTATTATAGCCTCCGGCCGAGAGTAATGGCTCCATTCCGTTGCGCTCGGCATTCGAATTCAGACACTTATCGACGACACAGGGGAGTTTTATGGCCGCAAAGCCCGACCGAAACGCCGCCATGCGCTGGAAGCCACCGATGTGGCTGCTGGTCGCCGATCTGTTGAGCATGGCCCTGCTGGCGGCAGGGTTGATGCTGCAGTTCGCGCCGGATTCGCCGGCTGCGCAGGCCTTGCCGCCCGAAGCCAAGCTCCCGCTGCTGGCCATCGGCGGCACCGGTTTCGCTGTGTGTTGGGTGGCGTTGATGATGTCGGTCCTCGGCGCGCGACGCGGACGCTGACCCGCGCGCCCGTGCGGGCGACCCCGCCGGCACGATCCGCGCCGGCACGATCCGCGCGAAATCTTGCGCGAAAACAACATCGCCCCTCGATCGCCGTGACAGCCTGTCGTCGTCTCTCGATACGACAGGAGTTTCACGCATGATCCACGAAGTGAGCGGCGACATCCTCAAATCCCGCGCCCAGGCCATCGCCCACGGCGTCGCGCCCAACGACGATTTCCACACCGGGTTGGCGCTCTCGCTGCGCGAACATGCGCCCGCGCTCTACAAGGATTTTCGGCATTTCTGCCAGTCCACCCACCCCAAATCCGGCGGGTTGTGGACTTGGGCGGGCGCCGACGGTCGTCGCATCGTGAACCTGTTCACCCAGGACGGCGCCGAAGGCCACCACGGCGGCAAGCCGGGCAAGGCCACGCTGTCCAACGTGCGCCACGCCATGAAGGCGCTGCGCGCCGAAATCGACGCCCAGAAGATCGCCAGCATCGCTCTGCCGCGGCTCGCCACGGGCGTCGGCGGCTTGGATTGGGCGGATGTGCGGCCGGTGGTCTACGAACATCTGGCCGACGCCGGAATCCCGATCTACGTCTACACCACGTTCCATGCGGACGTGGCGGCCGACGAGCCGGCCTGACTAGCCGCAGCGGAGTAGTCCTCGACGTTTCCATTTCGGCACAACCAATTCGACACAACCAATTCGACACAACCGGGGGTGCCCGCACGCGGGCATCCACTCCGAATCCGGGCGCGGTCGCGTCCGGTCGCGGGGCTCACGAGCATGTCTGCCCTGGGTGGGGGTCGGCATGCTACGTTGAGCCCCCTTTTTTTGGAGCCTCCCATGAGCCTCATCGCCCATTTCGACACCGACCGCGGCCCGATTCGCATCGAGCTGCACGCCGACAAGGCCCCGCTGACCGTCGCCAATTTCGTCAACCTGGTCCAGCGCGGTTTCTACAACGGCCTGATCTTCCATCGCGTGATCGCCGACTTCATGGTCCAGGGCGGCTGCCCGCAGGGCCGCGGCACCGGCGGCCCGGGCTACAAATTCGAAGACGAAGCCAATAACGGCGTACGCCACGAACGCGGCGTGCTGTCGATGGCTAACGCCGGCCCCAACACCAACGGCAGCCAGTTCTTCATCACCCACGTCCCCTGCGGCTGGCTGGACGGCAAACACACCGTCTTCGGCAAAGTCCTCGAAGGCATGGACGTGGTCGACAGCATCCGCCAAGGCGACACCATCAAATCGGTCAAGATCGAAGGCGACGCCGACGCCGCCATCGCCGCGAAGGCCGATCGCGTGGCGGAGTGGAATAAGATCATGGCGGCGTGATCGCTGCGAACGTTCCTCGACGATCGAATGACGAAAACGCGGCGTAATGCCGCGTTTTCCGCAATGAACGAGCCATGACGCCTCGCGCGGCGATGCATTCGAGCGGACCTTTGCCATGAGAACGAACCTCGTATTGATGCTTTGGCTCGCGCCGGTGTGCGTCGCCTGCGCCGCCGACAGCGTTTGCTACGGCACGCCCGCCAACGGTCGCCTCGAGCGCGCGGCGCAGCTTCCGAGCAGCGGCAAGAATTTTCAGGCGTACAGCCGGCTCGGCATCACGCTCGGGCGCACGTATGCGCACGCGAAGGTGGCGCGTGCGGTAGGCGCCGCGTACGCGGAGGTTGCGACGGCGGCGCCGGGAAAAGTGTTCGTCTACGGCGAAAGCGGCTTCGAGCACGGTGGTCGTTTCAAACCGCATAAAACCCATCAGAACGGGTTGTCGGTGGATTTTTTCGTGCCGGTGCTCGACGAGAAAGGCCGCTCGGTGCCGTTGCCGGGTTCGGCGACCAATCGCTACGGTTACGACATCGAGTTCGATGCGAACGCGCGCTATCGCATCGACGCCAAGCGCTCGCTGCGCATCGATTTCGAGGCGATGGCCGAGCATCTGTACGCGCTGGATCATGCGGCGAAAAAGGCCGGCGCGCCGATCGATCGCGTGATTTTCGAGCCGAAATATTTGCCGACATTATTCGCGACGAAGCGGGGCGCGTATTTGCGCCGCAACGTCGAATTCGTGCGCGGCAAGGTGTGGTGGCGGCACGACGAGCATTATCACGTCGACTTCACCGTGAAATGCCGTACGTTGCGGTAATGGGGTTTCGATCATCGATGCGGATGCGCATCTTGATATCGGTGAAGATGCTGCGATCCGCCGCAAGAGGTCTTCCCACATCGCATTGTGGTCGTTCTTCGCTATCACTCCGGCGACCGTCGGGGCCCGGCGTTAGAATTCAGGTCGATCGCATGACTCCGGCGCTTGCCGGAACCGCGAATCCGTCGGCCGATGCGATTTGCGCAACCTCGCCGCAAACCTCACAAGGAGAACCGTCATGCGCATATTGATCGGATGGGGATTGTTGGTCGGTGCTCTTGTCGCGTTCGTCGCTGGTTTGTGGTTTCTAGCGGTCCCAGCGGCCATCACGGGTGTCGTGGTGCTGGTGCGCAACCCCGATACGCCGAGCTACGGCTATTCGCATTTCGTCGCCGAAAACCCGAGCGCTGAAGCGTCGTTATCTGACGCCGACAACAACGGCGATTGCACCGACGGCGATGCCGGCGACAGCGACGGCGGCAGTTGCGACAGCGACAGCGGCGGTAGCGACAGCAGCGGAGATTGATCGATTGATCGAACGGCGTGCGCCGCTCGATTGTTTCGTCTCGATCACTTCATCCGCAGCGTCTCCAACATTTTTGCCACTTTCGCTTCATCGCGTGGGTAGTAGAACTCGCTCGGCGCCATGTACAGCGCCAGCGCCAATCCTTTCTCGTGCTCGAACGCGGCGGCCATGCCCTGATATTTCAGACCTTCTTCGTTCGCCAGCGAGAACTCGAAGCGCAGGCCTTCGCGGTTGCCGAACGTCGCTGGGCGCAGATTGCGGCTTTCCAGATTCACCGTGCCGGCGGCGCGTAGGCCGTCGAGGACGAGGTCGCGCAGTTCGTCGGCGCGCAGGCCGCGTTTGTAGAACGCGCCGTCGGGGCGGCGTTTGGTTTGGCGCTGGCCGAGAAAAATGAATTCGCGCTCGCGCACGGTGGGAATCAAATACAAGCGATTGAGCAATTCGCCGTCGATCGTCCACAACTGGTAGCGCGAGGTCGAAAAGCGGGTCCATTCCATTTCGCTGTCGATCATGAGCTTGCCGCCGGCCGTGGTCGGCCCCGGCACCACCAGCGGTCCGCCCGATGAGCAGGCGGCGAGGGCCAGACACAGCGTAAGCAGCACGGCGACGCGGCGGCAGGCGCGTGCGACGCGCGATGTCCGCGTTGCGGCGGAGGTCGCGAACATCGACGTATGCGGAGCGGTCATCGGCGGTCTCCCAGTTTGCTCAGTTCGCGTTCGACGAACGCGCGGTCGTCAGCATTCGGCGCGGCATCGAGATAGCGACGCAGCATCGTCGTCGCCGCGGCGGCATCGCCCGCATCGCGCAGCGCGAAGCCGTGCTCGCGCCACGCGGCGGCGGGCGCGCCGGTCAGCGTCGCCGCTTGCGCGTAGTAGTCCGCGGCTTTCGCGCGGTCGCCCTCGGCGGCGCGTCGGCGATGCGCTTCGCCCATGTAGAACGTCAGCAGGCCGCGATCGGCTTCCGGCGCTTCGGCCAACAGTTCGCCGATCACCAACAGCGAACTTTCGTAGCGGCGACGGCCGAGTTCTTCGGCCAGCCAACGATCGAGGAACGGCCGCATCGCCGCGCGGTACTCATCGCGAAAACGCTCGCGCGGGCCGGGCGGCACGCTCGCGGCGGCGGTGCGAATATCGGTCAAGCGCTCTTCGGTCGCCGGGTGCGTGGCGAACACCACGCCGCGACGCTGATAGCGCCGCGTGTCTTCTTCGCGCTTCAGTCGCGCCCACAGATCGCCGCCGGCCGCGGGGTCGTACCCGCGCGCCACCGATGAGGCGAACCCGAGTTTGTCGGCTTCGCGCTCCTGGTCGCGGCTGAATTTGAAGATCCCGGCGTACGCGCCCAGCGCGCCGAGCAGGGCGGCATCGGGTACGCCCGCGCCGTAGGCCACCAATTGGAACGCGCTCAGCACCGCGCTGGTGTCTTTCAAACGCCGCCATTGCTTCAGCGAATGCTGCGCGGTGAAGTGCCCGGATTCGTGCCCCAGCACGAAGCCGATTTCGGCCTCGTCGCGCGCGCGCAGCAAGGCACCGGTCCACACGATCATCATCCCGTTCGGCGCCATCGAGGCGTTGAAGTCGGGGACATCCATGATGTAGACGCGCAGATCGCGGCAGTGATCGCCCGAGACCTTGCAGGCGATGCCGCGCACGTAGGCGTTGAGCGCCGGGTCTTTTACCAGCAGCGGCGAGCGCTGCAACTCGGCTTCGGCGCGCTGCATCGCGTACCAGAGTTCGTCTTCGTCGGTGCCGGCGACCGGCGCGTCGCCCGGGCGATGTTCGCGTACGGCCTGTTGCGTCGCGCAGCCGGCGAGGGCCATGCTCAGCAGCGCACCCACCAGCGCGACCCGCGCCCGGCGCCCCCACCCGTAGAGCGGAGCGCAGCTCCGCTGAACATGTCGATCGGGCGGATTTAGCGGAGCTTCGCTCCGCTCTACGGGGGCGGGGGTCATGGTCGGCCTCCGCCGCGCTTCGGCGGTACGCCGAGGCCTTTCAGCAAATCGTCGGCGGTCTCGCGCGCGCCGGATGCGTCGCGCAAATCGCCGGCTTGATCGACCAGCAGGTTGTGCCACACCACGCGTCCGGTGCGGAGGTCCACCAGCGAGGCGACACCGATCTGATAGCCGCCGCCGATGTCGCCGCCCAGCAGCACGAAACCGATGATGCGCATCGCCGCGCGCCCGCCGCTGGTGTAGCTGTCGCGGATGTAGGTGAACAGGGCGTAGTCGGCGCCGGTGGCGTCGCGCAGCGTCGACACGCCCGGGCCGAGCGTCCAGTCGAATTTGCCGCGTTTGTTACGCAACCCGCTGCCGGAGGTGCTGCGGCCGTACTGCAGCACGCTGATCGAGACCGCTTGGTTCAGCAAATAAAGCTGACGCAGGCGGTCGTCGGCGCCGGTTTCGGGCGGCAGCGGGAAATCCGGTTTCACATCGATGCCGCGTGCGGCCAGCAACTCGCGCGCCATCTGCGGGTACAGCTCGCGGGCGGCTTCGGTCCAGGCTTTGCGCGGCTCTTGCGCGCCGCCGGCCAGCACTTCGTACAGTTCGATGTCCGGCTCCACCATCACCACGCTGCCGCTGACCACCAGCGGTGCGCCGTCGTCGGTTTTCGCGGTGCGCACCTGCGTGCTGGCGCAGGCGTTGAGCAAGCCGCACAGCACCAGCGCGAGCAGCCATCGCCACGCCGACGGCGACCGATGCGGCGCGGCGCGGGGCGCATCGGCGACGACGTGAGGGGCGGGACGGAGGACGAAGCGGCCGGAGGCCGGGGCGATGCGCTGTGTTACCATTTCGTGCTTGCTCCACGTCTGTTCGACAGACCTTTCGGGCGCCCTCGCAGGACGCCCGGTCCCCACTTTACCGAAGCACAGCCCTTGTAGGTAACGCGATGCTGCAACTCGCCCGGCGCGTCGGCCGCGCCAAGCCCAGCGCGATTATGGTGGTCGCCGAAAAAGCCAAGCGGCTCAAAGCCGAAGGCCGCGACATCATCAGTTTTTCGATCGGCGTCCCCAATTTTCTGCCCGGCCCGCACGTCTACGACGCGGTTCGCGATGCGCTCGCCAAGGACTCCGGCCAGTACGGCAGCAACCGCGGCGCCGACGCCCTGCTGGATGCCTTCATCAAGCACATGGAAGGCATCGGCCTGACCGGCTACAAGCGCGCCAATATCGCCACCGGCATCGGCGCCAAACACATCATCTACAACCTGGCCGAAGTGCTGCTGGACGAGGGCGACACCATCGCTTTCCCGACGCCGTACTGGACCAGCTACCTCGACATCGCCGAGATCGTGAACGCGAAGGTCGATCTGCTGCCGTGCCCGCCGGAGCAGGAGTACAAGCTCACCCCGGCGCAGCTCGACGCCGCGCTGGCGAAGAAGCCGAAGGTGTTCCTGTTCAACAACCCGTCGAACCCGACGGGCATGGTGTACACGAAGGACGAAATCGCTGCGCTGGCCGACGTGGTGGCGAAGTATCCTGATACCTGGATCATCACCGACGACATCTACAACCGTATGGTGTTCGACGGCGTGGGTTATCACAATTTCGTTCACTTCCACCCGGAATTGCGCGACCGCACGATCTTCTTGGATTCGCTGTCGAAGACCTACGGCATGCCCGGTTGGCGCGTGGGTTTCATGGCGGGGCCGGAAGCCGTCGCCAACGCGGTGGTGACGATGAACTCGAACCACATCACCAATATTCCCGAGCTGACCACGGCCGCCGCCGTCGCGGCGCTGACCGGCCCGCAAGACGTGCCGGAGACGAAAAACGCCGAGTTCCAGCATAAGCGCGACGAAGTGGTCGCCGCTTTCGCGGCCATTCCGGGCATCGTCTGCCCGCGTCCGCAGGGCGCGTTCTACGTCTTCCCCGATGTCAGCGCGTATTTCGGCAAAACCCACGGCCCGACCGGCGCGATCGTCGCCAACGACGTCGATCTGTGCAGTGCCTTGCTCGACGCGAAAGGCGTGGCCTGCGTGCCCGGCTCGGCCTTCGGCGAGCCGCGCGCGATCCGCATCAGCTACACCTGCCCGACGCCGCAGTTGGCGCCGGGTATGAAGCGTATTCAGGAGTTCTTCGCCGAGTTGACCTGACGCCGGGAATCGGGAATGGAGAATGGGGAATCGTCGAGACGATTCCCGATACCGCCAGCGACCCGATACCCGCTCGAAACGCTTTTGCTCGATCGATTCCCCATTCCCGATTCCCCATTCCCGGAGTTTCATCATGAAAGCCCCCGTCCGAGTCGCCGTTACCGGTGCTGCCGGTCAAATCGGTTACGCCCTGTTGTTCCGCATCGCCTCGGGCGAAATGCTCGGCAAAGACCAGCCGGTGATCCTGCAGATGCTGGAATTGCCGCTGGACAAAGCCCAGGCCGCGCTCAAGGGCGTGATGATGGAGCTGGAAGACTGCGCGTTCCCGCTGCTCGCCGGCATGGTCGGTACCGACGACCCGAACGTCGCGTTCAAAGACGCCGACTACGCCCTGTTGGTCGGCGCGATGCCGCGCGGCCCGGGCATGGAGCGTAAGGATCTGCTGCTGAAAAATGCCGAGATCTTCACCGTGCAGGGCAAGGCGCTGAACGATGTCGCGTCGCGCGACGTGAAGGTGCTGGTGGTCGGTAATCCGGCGAACACCAACGCCTATATCGCCATGAAGTCCGCGCCGGATCTGCCGGCCAAGAACTTCACCGCGATGCTGCGCCTCGACCACAACCGCGCGTTGTCGCAATTGGCCAACAAAGCCGGCGTCGCTGTCGCCGACATCAAGAGCATGGTGGTGTGGGGCAATCACAGCCCGACGATGTACCCGGATTACCGCTTCGCCACCGTCAGCGGCGCGTCGCTGAAAGACAAGGTCAACGACGCCGAGTGGAACGCCAATACCTTCATTCCGGTGGTGGGCAAGCGCGGCGCGGCGATCATCGAAGCCCGCGGCCTGTCCTCGGCCGCCTCGGCCGCTAACGCCGCCATCGACCACATGCGCGACTGGGCGCTGGGCACGAACGGCGAGTGGGTGACGATGGGCGTGCCCTCCGACGGCAGCTACGGCATCCCGGAAGGCGTGATGTACGGCGTGCCGGTCACCTGCGCCAACGGCGAATACACCCGCGTCGAAGGTCTGCCGGTCGACGACTTCAGCCGCGAGCGCATGAACAAAACGCTGGCCGAGTTGGAAGAAGAACGCGCAGGCGTGGCGCATTTGCTGGGCTGAACGATCCGCAGCCCGGCGTCGTCTGCGCCGCATCGAAAACGCCGGGCATCGCCCGGCGTTTTTCGTTGTCGCCGCCGCCCCCGACCAAGGTCGCAAGGTCAACCTGCGTCCGCAGGACTATCCTCCTCGCATTGCGCCGATGCTGGAGGAGCCATGCGCTACGAAGACGTGTACCGTCGCTCGATCGACGACCCGGAAGCGTTTTGGGCCGAACAAGCGCAGGCGATCCACTGGCATCGCCCGCCGCAGACGATCTTGAACTACGACCGCCCGCCGTTTCGCGAATGGTTCGTCGGCGGCGAAACCAATCTTTGCTACAACGCGGTGGATCGGCATCTCGCCGAACGCGCCGATCAACTCGCGTTGGTCGCGATCTCCACCGAAACCAACATCACCCGCGAGATCAGTTATCGCGAATTGCATCGCGAGGTGAACGTCTTCGCAGCGGCGATTCGCGCGCTGGGCGTCGGTCGCGGCGATCGCGTGGTGATCTACATGCCCAACGTCGCCGAAGCGGTGTTCGCGATGTTGGCCTGCGCGCGTATCGGCGCGGTGCATTCGGTGGTGTTCGGCGGGTTCGCCGCGCACAACCTCGCGCTGCGTATCGACGATGCCGAACCGGCGCTGTTGATCTGCTCCGATGCCGGCAGCCGCGGCGGCAAAGTGATTCCCTACAAACCGCTGGTCGATGCCGCCTGCGCCGAAGCGAAGTCGCCGCCGAAAAAAGTGCTGGTGGTGAGCCGCGGTCTCGACCCGGATTACGCCCGTGTCGAAGGCCGCGACGAAGATTACGCCGCGCTCCGCGTCGCGCACGAAGACGCCGACGTGCCGGTCGAGTGGTTGGAATCGAACGAGCCGAGTTATTTGCTTTACACCTCCGGCACCACCGGCAAACCCAAAGGCGTGCAGCGCGATGTCGGCGGTTACGCGGTGGCGATGGCGCTGTCGATGCGGATGATCTACGACGTCGGCCCGGGGCAGGTGATGTTCTCCACGTCCGATGTGGGTTGGGCAGTCGGGCATTCGTACAACGTCTACGGGCCGTTGATCGTCGGCGCGACCTCGATTCTCTACGAAGGCCTGCCGACGACGCCCGATCCCGGCATCTGGTGGATGATCTGCGCGCAATATGGCGTGCGCACGATGTTCTCTTCGCCCACCGGCATTCGCGTGCTGAAGAAGCAGGATCCGTCCTGGCTCAAAGCCTACGAACTGCCGAAGTTCCAGTGGTTGTTCCTCGCTGGCGAGCCGCTGGACGAACCGACCGCGCAATGGATCACCGAAGGCCTCGGCAAAACCGTCATCGACAACTACTGGCAGACCGAAACCGGCTGGCCGGTGTTGACGCTGATGCCGGGCGTCGACTTGAAACCGGTGCGCTTCGGCTCGCCCGGATTGCCCGCGCCCGGGTATCGCTTACGCGTGATCGACGAAAGCACCGGCGACACCGCATCGCCGGGCGTGAAGGGCGTGCTGGTGGTCGAACCGCCGCTGCCGCCGGGCTGCATGACCACTGTGTGGCGCGACGACGACCGTTTCCTCAAAAGCTACTTCGGCCACTTCAAGGAATTGCTCTACAGCTCGCTCGATTGGGCGATCCGCGACGAGGACGGCTACACCTTCATCCTCGGCCGCACCGACGATGTGATCAACGTCGCCGGGCATCGCTTAGGCACGCGCGAAATCGAGGAATCCGTGTCCAGCCATCCGCGCGTGGCCGAAGCCGCCGTCATCGGCGTGCACGACGAACTCAAAGGCCAAGTGCCGGTGGTGTTCGCCACGTTGAAAGCCGCCGAAGACCCCGCGACGCCCGCGCAAACCGCCAAGGAAATGCAGGCGCGCGTGACCGAACAACTCGGCGCGGTGGCCCGTCCCGCGCGCGTGTACGTCGTCAACGCCTTGCCGAAAACCCGTTCGGGCAAACTGCTGCGACGCTCGCTGCAGGCGCTCGCCGAATCGCGCGACCCCGGCGATTTATCCACGCTCGACGACCCGAATGCATTGGAAGAGATCAAACGCGCGCTGGCGCGCGGGCCGGAGGCGGGCGGCTGATCGCGGCGATCGACGCACGAACCCCGCGCCACGATTTCGTCGGACATGGAAGCCGAGGCGTCATGCGCCACGTGCGCATCGATGCCCTGCGCCTACACCGTGCACATCAACGCCGATCGCAAATGCGCGATCAATGCGATCGCGTCGAAGACGAGCCAGATCAGGACCCACAGAGCGAAGCGATCCTTCCGTCCGGCCGCGGTTCGCGGCCACTGTTTCGACAAGGCATAAAGCAGCCCCGCCTCGACGGCAAGAAAAAGCGGCGTGAGCGGTATGCCGAACATGCCCGTCAAACAAGCGAAGTCGTTGAGGACATCCAAGCTCGTCATGATGGCGATGGATGCTGCGGCCGCGGCGCGAAGCGTCGTCGCAGCCAACAGACCGAGCATCCGGCCGCCGCGCAATTTCAACCGACCGAGCGCCAGATACACCAGGATCGCCCACGCGACCCCGATCAGAAGCGCCCAGCCCCAGCCGGGGAAAAGCCCAAAAACGATGATCAGAAATCGGTCCATGGGGATCGGTTGTCTTCCAATGCGGGCCTGTGCGCACGCCAGCGTAAAGCAGCCCCAGGTCGTTTGTAAGCGAGTCGCGCGTACCTGCGGAAGCGCAGACGATGGTTTCATTGTCGATCATTCGAGAATACGGGCCTCGGGCGCGGCCATCGGTCTTGCGGACGGCTCGTTAACGGCTCGGTATCTGCAGGAAAAACTCCTTGACCCTCGTACGCCTTCGCGCCACAGTCGGCGCATCCGCCGTTCCCAGGATTTGCGCCATGCCGCTGTCACGTCTCGTCGCGCGCTCGCTCGTGTGCGCACTCGTCTTTCTGGCCGGCTGCGCGAGCGTCCGATTTCCGCCCGATCCTCCCGCCGCCGCGTTCGACGACGGTCTGAACGGCGAAGCGATCTTCGCGCGCACCCTTGCCGCGCATGGCGGTGACTTGCGCCAGTATCCGGGCGACATCAACCTGTCCACCGACGGCCGATGGTTCGCGCTGATCCAGAAGATCCAACCATTGGTGACCGACAGCGGCTTCCGCATTCGCTCCGAAGAACGCTATCGCCCGCGCGATGGTTTGTACGCCATCGAACACACCGGCCCCGAAGGCCGCAAGCATGTCGTGCGCACTCGCGACGCGTTGACTGTGTCCTACAACGGCGTACGCGAAACCGATGCGGCGAAGCTGCGCGCCACCGCGATGACGAACGACGCGTTCCGTATGTTCCATTTCGGCCCGAGCTTCTTTCTCGATCGCGCGACGAACTGGGCCAGACTCGGCGATGCCGCAGAACGAGGCCGCGCCTACTACCGTCTTCGCGCCACTGTGCGCCCCGGGTTCGGCGAATCGACGCAAGACGATGTCGTGCTCTGGATCGATCGCGAGACTTCCCGGCTTTTCCGCATCCACATGAGCCTGAACGGATTCGAGACCACGGTCGGCGCGCACGTCGACACCACGTTTCTCGAATACCGCGAGATCGCAGGCTATCTACTGCCCACGCGCTTTCACGAACGCGTACGTGGACCGCTGCGAATCGATGCGCACACCTGGTGGACGACCGGCATCGACATCGACCGCGGTTGGCGCGACGAAGATGTGAATGGCACCGCGTTCGGCGGCAAGGCGGCGGCGCCTGCGGCGGCTATGGATCGCTGATGCTTGCGAAGTATCGAGTTCTGGCAATTCGATCCGTAAGCGCGAAAGCCCTTACAGAAACGGCACGATCAAGGCAAAAGCAAAGCAAGGCAAAAGCAAGGACACCCACACCTCAGAATTTTCTGACTGCGCGACGAGGCGAATTCCGACATCACATTCGAGGCGGGCATGCGACGCTGCCTCCATGACCCGACCTCGCGCGCACATCGCTCCGCCCGACATTCCCGGCAGCTTCCATTGCGTCCAGCGATGCGTGCGCCGCGCCTTTCTGTGCGGAAAGGATGCGTACTCCGGGCGCTGCTTCGAACATCGGAAAGCATGGGTCGAAGCGCGGATTCATCTGATCGCAGCGAGTTTCGCGGTCTCGGTGTACGCCTATGCCGTCATGAGCAATCATCTGCATCTCGTGCTCAGAATCGATCCCGAAGAGCCGCTCGCTTGGGGCGACGATGAGGTCGCCGACCGTTGGCTGCGCATGTTTCCGCCGCGGGAAGATTCCGAAAGCGCCGCGGAAGAAAAACGGATGCGTCTTTTGGCCGATCCGGCACGGCTCGATCTGATCCGCCAGCGACTCGGCAGTCTTTCCTGGTTGATGCGCTGTCTGGCCGAGCCCATCGCCCGTCGCGCCAATCGCGAGGACGGCTGCAAAGGGCGGTTCTGGGAGGGTCGCTACAAGTGCCAAGCGCTGTGCGACGAACGTTCGGTGCTGGCCGCAATGGCCTACGTCGATCTGAATCCGGTCCGCGCGGGAGTCGTGAACCGAGTGGATGCCTCGGGGCATACCTGCGTCGCGCAACGCATTGAGAGCGCTCGGTCGGAAGCGGCGATGTTGACCCGTTCGTTGGGCCCGATCGCAGGCGATCTTCGCCCGAGTTTCGCCCTCAGCGTTGCAGACTATTTGCAACTGCTCGACTGGACTGGTCGAGCGCTCACAGCTGGTAAGCGAGGTCGTGTCGCGAGAGATGCGCCAAGCATTTTGTCCGTCATCGACCGAGATGCCGATCGCTGGGCGACTCGCGTTGCTGCGTTCGGCTACGACTGGGCGCGAGCGGTGGGGAGTGCACGCGACTTGATCGCGTTGGCGGAACGTCTTGGCCAGCGATGGATCAAGGGCGTGCGGCTGGCGACGAAGTTGGGTTAAGCCTGTGCCGGGGTATTGGCGCCCGAAAGGGAGGATTGCGCGTGGGCGCTGGAATTGCCGAGTTTTTTATTCACAAAAAACCAAGCGATTCAAAGGTTGAATCGCTTGGTTTGAGGTTTGTGAAATTATGGGTGTCCCGGTTGATTTTCTTGATTTTCTAAACGTGCGTCACTTGCCAGTGCTATGTCTTTACCTACTTGCCAAGCAAAGTCAACGGTGCTGATCATTGCTAGCACAGCCAATCCAACTGAAGCCAATGCTATACATGTCTGCTTTCCTGTAATTTTCATCAACATCTCCATTTAGGCCTAGCGGGGATTGTAAAAAACACCCTCCCATTCTGCAAAATTCCGACCACTCCCACAAGGGATTCGACGATGGCGCGCTACCGACCTGTCGATATGAGTCCGCGGCTGCTGCCGGTGGTGCTGGTGGAGCAATTGGTCCCCGGAACGTTCGCCGATGCGGTGTATCGGCTGGTCGATGTTCTGCACTTGTCGGCGTTTGACGCCCACTACTGCAACGATACGACCGGTGCGCCGGCGCATTCGCCGATGATGTTGCTCAAGGCGGTGCTGCTGGCGTACTCGCAGGGGATCGTAAGCTCGCGCCGGATCGAGCGGGTGTGTCGCGAGAACGTGTTGTTCATCGCGATCACCGGGGATAGCGCGCCGCATTTCACCACGATCGCGGACTTCGTGAGCTGCTCGCGCGATGCGATCGCAGCGGTGTTCGCCCAGGTGCTGGCGGTGTTGGACAAGGAAGGCTTGATCGGCCGAGAGATGTTCGCGATCGACGGGGTGAAGTTGCCGTCGAACGCGTCCAAGTATCGTTCGGGCACGCGCGCGGAGTTTATGGAGCGCGCGCAGAAGCTGGAGGCGAGTGCGCAGCAGATGCTGGCGCGTCACCGCAGCAACGATGAAGTGGGCGCGGAGCGGATCGAGGAGAAGGTCGCGTCGCGGATCAGGCGGATGACTCGGAAAGCGGCCAAAATTCGCGATTGGCTGGCGGCGAATCCCGACGATCGCATCGGCGCCAGCGGCAATGTCTGCAAGTCGAACCTCACCGACAACGACTCGGCGACAACTCGATCCGGGACACCCAAAATTCATCGACTCGATCCGGGACACCCCAAATTCATGGCAACACGGGAGGCGATACGCCGATCGCTGGGCGACTCGCGTTGCCGCCTATTGCGCGTGGGCGATGGAATTGCGGAGGTCTTTATTCACAGGGAACGGAGCGGTTCATGTTGAACCGCTTCGTTACAGGCTTGTGAAATTATGGGTGTCCCGGTTGGACTCCTCCGGTTGGACTCCGGTTGGACTCTAAATTATTGGGTGTCCCGGATCGGATCATCCCGGATCGGATCACTCCGGAGTGATTCGTGGGTTGAATCGCTTCGTTTCAGACTTGTGAAATTATTGGATGTCCCGGATCACTTCCGGATTGTCTCCCGGATTGTCTTTCAGGCTTGTGAAATTATTGGGTGTCCCGGATCACTTCCGGGATTGTCACCAAATTATGGGTGTCCCGGATTGTCTTTCAGGCTTGTGAAATTATTGGGTGTCCCGGATCACTAGATCGGATCACTCTTCGCGCGCGATCAACGCCAGTGTCCACGCGCGCACGCTCGCATCGTCCCAGGCGCCGTCGTAGGCGATATCGGGGACGTAATATTCCAGCGTGCCGCGGGCCATGCCGCGATAGACCTTCTGCGGAAGCGTCAACTCGGCCAGACCGGAGGGCAGCACTTCGGGGCGTACTTCCATGTACGGCCCGTCGCCGCTGGTCTGGGCGCCGATCAGGCGCACGCCCGGCACCATCAGTACCGAATCGGCGAAATTCAGGCACGAGGAAATGCAGGAGCCGTTCGACAGGAAATACACGCGCGCCGGGAACGGCGAAGCGCCGTCGCGCGGGCGGCGCTTGGTGAACCCGCCGGAGGGATCGGTGACGCCCTCGCCCTGGCGCCACAGCGGCGGCTGACGTTTCGACGCGGCTTCCAGCTTGCCCGCCACCATGCGGATGCCGATCCGCTGGGTCATGCTCAATTCCTCGCGCTGTTCCTTGGCCCAGCGCTGCCAAAATGCGACGTTGCCGGCCGAGCCGCGCCAGTCCACGCCCACGCGCCGTTTGGCCAGCAGCGCATCGGCCGCGTCGATCACCGGTTGGGTGAAGATGGCGATCGACAGATGGTGCGCCCAACTCGAGTTGCCGCCGTTGTTGCCGCGGGTGTCGATCACGATCGCCTTCGCACCGCGCATCTCCTCGCCGCGCGCGGCCACCGCGTCGATCAGGGCCTGCAGCTTCGGCGATGTCTCCTTGCCGCTCGCGAAGGTCGGAATCCCGATCCAGAACACGCCGGGCGCGGGTTCGCTCAGACCGGGCGCGGTCCGCGGCCCGATCCCGGCGTCGGCGTAAGCCGCCCAGTAGTCGGTCGCTGGCGTACCGACCTCGCGCCAACGCAACGTGATCTCGCGCGAACCGCTGGCATCGCGCACCACGCAGCGCGACGGCGGCGGCGCGAACGGATTGCCACGATCCATGAACAGACGGGAGATCGCGCGACGGCGATCCGGCGGCAGGTCGGCATTGAGCGTGAACGGGAACACGAGACGTTCGGCCAGCGTCGGCAACGCCTCACCGTCGCAGCGCTCGATCGTCGTCCCCGGCGCCAACGCCTCCGGGTCGGCCGGATCGCGCCAGCTCACCACCGCCTGATCGCCGCGCGCCGAGGCGATGAACCCGGGCCAGCGCGCCGACGGCAAGGCGCCGGTGGTGGTGACGCTGATGTGCGGATCATGGAACCCATTGGCGTAGGCGGCGAGGGTGTAGTAATAACCCGCTTCGTCACGCACCTCCGGGATGCGAGCCACGGCCTGGGCATGGCCTTCCTGCAGCCAGCGCGCATAAGCCGGATTCTCGGTGTCGAATGGGATCGGCGTGTGATCGCGCAACGCCGCACGCAACGCATCCAGATCCCGCTGCGCCAGCGTGCGCCAGCCCTCGGCATCCGTCGGTTTGGCGGGCGCAGGCGTTACCGGCTCTGCGGCCTGCGCCGACGAAACGACCAACATCAACGGCATCGCGATGCCAACGGCGAGACGACGGAAACGATCGGACATGCGTGATCCTTCGAGAGCGGGGCGCGGCAGTATGCAGCGCCTGCGCTCGGTCAGACAATCGGCGCCGCTCATCCGGAACGATACGATCCGGCGATACGATCCGGGACACCCAAAATTCATGGCAACACGGGAGGCGATACGCCGATCGCTGGGCGACTCGCGTTGCCGCCTATTGCGCGTGGGCGATGGAATTGCGGAGGTCTTTATTCACAGGGAACGAAGCGGTTCATGTTGAACCGCTTCGTTACAAGCTTGTGAAATTGTGGGTGTCCCGGATTGTCGCCCCCTATGGACACATAAGTTTCGCCGCCAGGAATAAAAACACAGGCGCTTAGGAGCGATACGAGCGCAAGAAATGCGATTGATCGTGTCATGGCGTTCTATTGCCTTGGGGCGCGGGTTTCTGCCGTGAGGCCGAGGATGTACCCTAGACTTCTGATGAAAGCAAAGCCGGGGTCAGAATGCAATTTCTTTATTTAATTTGTTGAGAAGTCGACTACTCTGACCCCTGTTTCTATTGATCTGTCCGCTTGAGCGAAATGTTAGGCATCAGGTCCTATCCCGGACCAAGCATGCCTGTTATGAACCTCATTGGCGGTCGTAGCCTGCTGCACAAGCGACCCAACCACCCGCGAAACATTCGTCTGAGGTGCATAGTCTCTTGAGCGTGCCTCAAACTGCTTTGAGGGATAACGAACTCGGTACTCGGTAGACGAAATCAAGTCTTTTGCGAAAACGCTGCTCAGGTGAACGATAGCGACCAGGTCGGGCTCTTGAAGCGAGTAGCCCGCACTAAGCACAAGATCGGCAAGCGCAACGAGATCATGCGTGCGTGGAGCGACATGGCCCTTGGCAAGCAGACATGCCTTGAGCGCGCACTCTACAGCGTGACCGGCCAGAAGCAGCCTCGGGAGATCAGAAGCCGTCGGGTCCCTGCCGCTCAATACATTCGCGGCCTCGTCATAGTGAATCGCGAAGCCGATCCACTCACCAACATGCAAGTAAGCGGGAACCGTTTCGCTCGGATCTACGGACACGCCCCTGAGCAAAACCGCCAGCCGTGATCGAAGTTGATCGGTCCTTGCCATGTTCTCCCAGCTCCGATGCCTAACGCCTGAGTTAAGCCGCTCCGCAGCGGGGCGGCGGACACGTGCTAGCGTAGCGCGTGCACATGACCGACGCCACGATGCGGGGTCGGCTTGAACGAATTGTTAGCCGCCTGCTTTATTGTGCGCTGGTATGAATGCTAAAAATTCCTGTCTTACTGCCGTTACAACTTCGTGCCATCTACCAAAATCACACCAGTTATTATCCCAGGAGGGATTCTAAGTCCATACTGAGTCATTTGAAGTGCATATTCTTTGTATTGGAGAGACTGGTTATAAATATAATCGAAACCGCCCCATGGCCTATTTACAGTGTCGTATGCAAAGGGGTCGAACACATAAATTTTTGTGATTTGCACGCCAGATCTACTGTCAACTGTTGCTTCTATCCCCGTTATTACTACTGCGTGACCAATGTATGGTCCGGCTTGGTAAGTAAGAATAACAGGATTGCTCTGTTTCAGTTGATTGTATAAAACCGTGGCGAGTGGTGCGCCCATAACAAATTGACCAGAGACTACGGCTTCTTTTCCATCACTTGAATTAAATACTCCATTTATGGAGTTGACCATATCAATAAAATTTCCCGTAGTGCTTACGGAAGCACCTTTCACTCGTTGCACTATCAATGCTTGCGGAATTTTAATTCCTTGATGGGAGAGCACCATTTCCGCGCTGGCAGCCCAGCACCATAATGGATCCACTTGTGGGCTATAATGCGATTTAAATTCTTCTTTTTTTATGCCAACAAATTCTGCGAAAGATGTTGATGGGAAAATAAATAAAGCTATGAAAATTAGTGTGAGAAACCTTTTCATTTGATCTCCTTGGTGTTTGGGGTGTGATTGGGCGGCTAACTACAATTAGACCCCACATCGGGGTATAGACCAGAGTCTCGCTCCGCTTACCGCCGGCCGTCAACAGCCGCGCCATCAGTGAAATCAATCGCATGCCGGCAGCGAATCGACGAGGCCATGCGAAGCATTAACGGGGTTATCCGGTACTGACGCCAGATAACGCTTCGATACCTGCGTTATCCGGTATCAATGCTCTTACAAGGGAAGCCGCTCCGAATCGAGAGATGTCTTGCCGATCGCCATCATCACTCACTGCATCAATCGCGCCTGCCGGCGCCCCCACAGCAATCTCGTAGCCAGGTTGTTATGGCGAATTCGGCTCCACTCCCGTATACCTCGCCCGCGGCCGAATCAATTTCCCCTCCGCCTGCTGTTCCAACGCATGCGCCAGCCACCCCGCAAGTCGCCCCGCGGCGAACATCACTAACGCAGGCGTCGCCGGCAACGCATTCGCATGACAAATCGCGGCGAGCATGAAGTCGATGTTCGGATGTTGGCCGCTCACGTCTTCTGTTGCAGTGACGATCGCATCGAGTTCGCGCATCGCGGGTGCGTTCGCGTGTTGCGCGCGCAGGCGCGCGAGCAGTTCGGCGGCGCGCGGGTCGCCGTGCGGGTACAGCGCGTGACCGAAGCCGGGGAGGTCGTCGCCGCGTTGCAATCGCGTTTCGATGAAGTCGCGCGGCGATGCGGCGTCGTGTGCGTCGGCGATCAACGCATAGGCACGCGCGGTGGCGCCGCCGTGGCGTGGGCCGGAGAGCGCGGCGAGGCCCGCGCACACGGTCGCGTGCAGATGTGCGCCCGTGGACGCGACCACACGCGCGGCGAAGGCGGACACATTCAGTTCGTGATCCGCGCACAACACCAATGCGGCGCGCACGATGTCGGCGAATCCGGCGTCGCCGGGTTTCCACACATTCGCGAGCAACGCATGCACGGGATCGCGCGGCGGCGGGCGGCCGACCAGCAGGGCTGCGTTCTGGCGGAGCAGGGCGGCGGCGATGTCGTGTCGCGCGCGCGCTGTGGAGTTCAATGCACCGCGCGCGCCGAGCGCCAGCAGCGGAATCGCGGCCATCGCGCGCTCCAGCGGCGGCAATGCCTCATCGCCGGCGATCGCGGCGACATGCGCCGGCCACACCGAGTCGGCGAGCGCCGCGAACGGGTCGTGGTCGCCGCAGTCCCAGAGCAGCCGCGCGGCGTCTTCGAGCGTGGCGCCGTCGCGCACCGCGGCGATGGACGAACGCCCGCGGTAGTAGGGGCCGTCCGGGCGGATCAGCGAGATCCGCGTTTCCAGCACCGGCAGGCCGCGGTCGAGGCTGTGCGCGGCGGCGGCGGCGGCGCTGCGGCCCACCTGCTTGCGCTGCGCCAGGCGCTCCACGTCGATGCGTGGGTACAGCCGGGTGCGGTGGTCCGGCCCGGGCCGGGATTCGAGCAAGCCGCGGCTCACATAGGCGTACAGCGTGGCTTGGCTGATGCCGAGCAGGCGGCAGGTCTCGCGGGCGGTGAGCAGGTCGGCCATGGCGATAGATTGATCGATCCGATCAAGATTGATCAACCCTCGACTTGGTGCCAGATTGTCGGCCCACCGACCGAGCCGGCCGCGGGCCAGCGCTTTCGTCGGATGTCACAGGAGCCTTCCGCATGACTCACGCCTCGCACGGCGCACCGCGCTCTCCAGGAGCGATGTTCCGCGCCGCTCTCGCCGAAGAATCGCCGCTGCAGGTGATCGGCGCCATCAACGCCAATCACGCGCTGCTCGCCAAGCGCGCCGGCTACAAGGCCATCTATCTGTCGGGCGGCGGCGTCGCCGCCGGTTCGCTCGGGTTGCCCGATCTCGGCATCAACACGCTCGAAGACGTGTTGATCGATACCCGCCGCATCACCGATGTCTGCGATCTGCCGCTGCTGGTCGATATCGACACGGGCTTTGGCCCCAGCGCGTTCAATATCGAGCGCACGATCAAATCGCTGATCAAAGCCGGCGCCGCGGCCTGCCATATCGAAGACCAAGTCGGCGCCAAGCGTTGTGGCCATCGTCCGGGCAAAGAAATCGTGACCACCGGCGAGATGGTCGATCGCGTAAAAGCCGCCGCCGATGCGAAAACCGATTCGAACTTCTTTTTGATCGCGCGCACCGACGCGATCCAGGTCGACGGCGTGGACGCGGCGATCGAACGTGCCATCGCCTGCGTCGAAGCCGGCGCCGACGGCATCTTCGCCGAAGCCGCGTACGATCTCGGCACCTATCGCCGCTTCGTCGATGCGGTGAACGCGCCGGTGCTCGCCAATATCACCGAATTCGGCAAGACGCCGCTGTTCACGCGCGAGGAACTGGCCTCGGCGGGCGTCGCGATCCAACTGTTCCCGCTGTCGGCGTTCCGCGCCATGAACAAGGCCGCCGAACGCGTGTACGAAACGATTCGCCGCGACGGTCATCAGCAGGCCGTCGTCGAGACCATGCAGACGCGCGAAGAACTCTACGACCGCATCGGCTATCACGCTTTCGAACAGAAACTCGACGCGCTGTTCGCGCAGAAGAAACCGTGACCGCTGCGTAGGAGCGGCTTCAGCCGCGACGGATCGTTATCGTCAGGTCGCGGCTCAAGCCGCTCCTACGAAGCGATTCCTACGAAGTCATGCCGACGACGCCGAATACCGCATCGAATCAATAAAACGAGATTGCTAGGAGAACGAGATGTCAGACGCCACCCAAGCGCAACCCAAAGTCAAAAAATCCGTCGCCCTCAGCGGCACCGCCGCGGGCAACACCGCGTTGTGTACCGTTGGTCGCAGCGGCAACGATCTGCATTACCGCGGTTACGACATCCACGACCTCGCGACCAAATCCACGTTCGAGGAAGTCGCGCATTTGCTCGTCCACGGCGCGCTGCCGACGGCCTCGCAGTTGAAAGCCTACAAAGCGAAACTCAAGCGACTGCGCGGCCTGCCCGCTATCGTGCAAGAGGCGTTGGAACTGGTGCCCGCGAACGCGCATCCGATGGACGTGATGCGCACGGGTTGCTCGGTGCTCGGCACGGTGTTGCCGGAACGCGAAGGCCACCCGGCGAGCGAAGCGCGCGATATCGCCGACCGCTTGATCGCCAGCTTCGGTTCGATGCTGCTGTACTGGTGGCATTTCACCCGCAACGGTCGCCGCATCGATTGCGAAACCGACGACGACACCGTCGCCGGCCATTTCCTCAGTTTGCTGCACGGCGAACCGCCGAGCGCGCTGCATGCCGACGCGCTCGACAAGTCGCTGATCCTCTACGCCGAGCACGAATTCAACGCCAGCACGTTCACCGCGCGCGTCATCGCAGGCACCGGCAGCGATCTGCATTCGTGCATCACCGGCGCGATCGGCGCGTTGCGCGGACCGAAGCACGGCGGTGCGAACGAAGTGGCGATGGACATCATCAGCCGCTACGACACCGCCGACGAAGCCGAAGCCGACATCCGCGCACGCATGGAGCGCAAAGAAATCATCATCGGCTTCGGGCATCCGGTCTACACCATCGGCGACCCGCGCAACCCGATCATCAAGGAACTCTCGCGCAAGCTGTGCGCCGACGGCGGCAACCAAACGCTGTTCGATGTGTCCGAACGCATCGAAACGCTGATGATGGACACCAAGAAGATGTTTCCGAATCTCGATTGGTACAGCGCGTCGAGTTATCACATGATGGGCATCCCGACGCCGATGTTCACGCCGCTGTTCGTGATCGCGCGTACTACCGGCTGGAGCGCGCACGTGATCGAGCAACGCGAGGACGGCAAGATCATCCGCCCCAGCGCGAATTACGTCGGCCCGGACGATCGCGCCTACGTCGAGATCGGGAAGCGCGGTTGAAGCCGCCGAACACGCAAAAGGCGGGTTGACGGTGTATCAGCATTGGGACGCGAATTTTTTGGTCGTGATCGTCACCGCTTTCGCGGTCGGTGCGGCGGTGCTGGTGCATTACGAAGGCCTCACGCTGCTTTCACGCATTCTTGGGCGACGCCACGAAAGCCATCGTCGCCGCAAGGTGCTGTACGGCATCTTCGGCGTGCTCGCGCTGCACGTCGCCGAAATTTGGATTTTCGGCGCTGCGGTTTGGGGGCTGCTGCATCTCGAAAACACCGGCAGCATCGCCGGTGCGCATCCGCTCGGTCTGCTCGATGCGGTCTACATGTCGGCGGTGACGTTCACCACCGTCGGTTTCGGCGATCTGGCGCCGGTGGGGCCGATTCGTTTTCTCGCGGGCACCCTCGCGCTGACCGGTTTCGTGCTCATCACGTGGTCGGCTTCGTTCACGTATTTGGAAATGACGCGAGATTGGCGGGAGCGTTGAATGTCGCCACCAAAAAGAAGCCGCGCGATGCGCGGCTTCTTCGTTTCGGGGCCAAGATCGCTTACGCGAGGCCTTCGTCCTTCAGCGCTTTCTGCACCGCCGGGTCGGCTTCCATGCGCGCTGCGAACGCCGCGAGGTGGTCCAGACCTTCGAGATTCACACCGGTCGCGCGCGCCCAGCGATAGGTCACGTACACGTACGGGTCGGCGAACGAGCGCACGCCCGCGAACCATTCGCGGCCGTCCTGCAGTTGGGCGTCGGCGCGTTCGTACAAGCTGCGCAATTTCGTGCGCGCGGCGTCTTTGCTTTTGTCGATCGCCGCGGCGTCTTCGAGATACGCCGTACCGCCGAACATCGGCAGATACGTCGGATGCACATCGGAATTCGCGAACGCCAACCACTTGTTCGCTTCGGCGCGGCTTTTGGCGCTGCCGTCGCCGCCGAGGCCGGCTTCGGGATGCAGATCGGCCAAATAATTCAGGATCGCGGCGTTTTGCGTGAGTACCCAGCCGTCGTGTTCCAGCGCGGGCACTGCGCCGGCCGGATTGATCGCGAGGAATTCGGGTTTCTTTTTGTCTTCGCGCGAGACTTTGACCGCTTCGTACGGCTGACCGATCCATTCCAAGGCGATGTGATCGGCGAGCGAGCAGGCGCCGGGGGAGTAATAGAGTTTCATGAGCGTCTCGTGTGTCGTCTGTGGGACCGCGATCATGCGGACGCTGGCGAGGTCGCTCAATCGCCACGAACGGAACGCATCGTCCGGGCGGGCCGCTCACCGTGCCGTTCGCAAGCGACGCGCGTCGCGCACGAAAAAAACGGCCGCCGAAGCGACCGTCGAAAAGATTACGTTGGATTCGGTTCGTTCGGCTCAGCGCAGCGCGACCTCGCGCGACGATTTGCCGGTTTGCGGTTTGAGCGACTGCACCTTGAGAAAGGTGTGGTCGCCGATGGTCGCCACGCGGTAAGCGTTGCGCCAACTGGGTTGCGCGATCGACAGCGCGGCGAAGTGACTGGCGCCGGGCACGATCTCTTTGCGTTCGCCTTCCGGCAGCGCCCAGTTTCGCTCGGCTTCCAAGGCGATGGTCACGGCTTGCGACCAGGCTTCGGCGTTGCTGAGCTGCGTGCGCGGCGAAACGATGGTGGGTGCGAATTGCTTGCGAGCGGTGACGACTTCGCACATCGAGTCGCCCCACAAGCCGCTGTCTTCGCGGCGGAGCGCGACCTCGGCGACGGCCTGTTGGCCGCGGACGGGCTGATCGCGCGCTTCGAGGTAGAGCGTGGTACTGAGACAGAGCGAATCGGCGGCCTGCGGGGGCAACACCGATGCGATCCAGAGGATCCATGCGAGTTTCATGGGAACTCCTTGCTTCGTTGCTTCGGGCCGGATGCGTCGATGCGGCGGTGGTCTGCTGCGGCGTTGCGCCCGGTGCGACATGGCGATGACAGTCCGGTGGCGTGCGGCATGGGGTATGGGACCCGCTGTCGCGTCGAACCGGGCGCTTGCGGCGAACCGCAAGACAAGGGGCTTCGACTCTATGGTCGCTTGATAGCCCAAACGCGGCAGTGCAGAAGAAACGGGAGCGGAGTCGTGCGCTGGTCTGCAGGATTCCGATCTCGGGTTCATCGCCTGGCGCTGCCGCGCCGGCCCCCGCCGTCCTAGGCGGGAAAGCGGGCGTAGGGTAGCCGCAAACGCTGAATCGAAACTGAATAGAAAAATGAAAAACCGCTGATTTGATTGGAGTTTTTGTTCGGAAAACGCCGTAACTGACTGTCCCCAGTGGCGATTACCCAGCCGTGGGGCCGTGCCAACGGATGTGACCGCCTTCGCCTTCTTGGCTGAACAGGGCGGCGGAGGCGCCTATTCAGCGGCTCATCATAAGGCGAGACTCGCGGCCGACTGAGATGCCCGGCTGCTCGCGAGGCCTCGTTTCGACTCGGGCGTGGCTTGCGCTCTCTAGCTTTTTTGGGACACCCACGTTGGGGTGTTTGTTTGGGGACACCCACTTTGTTTGGTCGATCGTGGAGACCTATCGAGGGCGATCATGAATCGGGGAGTCGGTCGGCCGAATCAGTCGGCAATCAGTCGGGGACACCCAACTTGTAACAAGCACACTCAGCATCACGCTGAGTGTCCTCACGCCGCACAGGCGCGATCCCAAGCCCGTCATCGTTTGAATCGCCCTTAGCAGGCTGTTGAAAAACAGCCTGGTAACGCAGCCAAGGACGGCTGCGACGACGAAGCGAGCGCGTAAGCGCTTGATTCGTCGGGAGCGAGTCCGGACATGTGCCGGACTCGCGACTTGACTGTGCCGGCAGGAGCCGGCACGAACGGCAACGCCGGCCGCGAAGCGGCGAGCCGCAAGGAGGCGGCGAGTCAAAACGATCAGGAAGATCGTTTTTCAACAACCTGCTAGAGCGCCGCCGCCAAACGGCTGCCCTGCGCGATCGCGCGTTTGGCGTCGAGTTCGGCCGCGACATCCGCGCCGCCGATCAGATGCACCTGCGCGCCGCTCCCTTCCAGCGCGGCCAGCAACTCGCGACGAGGCTCCTGGCCGGCGCAGATCACCACATGATCCACCGGCAAGCGTTGCTCCTGCGCGCTTCCGTCCTTCGCCTGCACGCGAATCCGCAAGCCGTCGTCGTCCACACCCAGATACTCGACCCCACCCAGCATCGCGACCGACTTCGACTTCAGCGCTGCGCGATGGATCCAGCCCGTGGTCTTGCCCAGTTTCGCGCCGGGTTTGCCCGGACTGCGCTGCAGTAGCCAGACCTCGCGGCTGGGCGCTTCCGCCTGGGGCTTGGTCAGTCCGCCCGGCGAAGCGTAGGTCGGATCCACGCCCCATTCGGCCATCCAACGCGGCAGATCGAGGCTAGGCGAGACCGGCGTGTCCGCAGCGTGGAACGGGTCCGCCGCGAAGCGCGCCGCATCCAGTACCGGGTGATGAACGAGATACTCGGCGACATCGAAACCGATTCCGCCCGCGCCGACGATGGCGACGCGCGCGCCGGGCATCACTCGGCCGCTCAGCACATCGAGATAACCGATCACTTTCGGGTGATCGCTTCCGGGAATCTTCACCGCACGCGGCATCACCCCGGTCGCCAGCACCACATGGTCGTAGTCGCGCAACGCGTCGGCGTCCGCACGCGTGGACAGCCGCAGTTCGACGCCGGTGTCGGCGATGCGATGGCGGAAGTAGCGAATGGTCTCGTGGAATTCTTCCTTGCCCGGAATGGTTTTGGCGAGGTTGAACTGGCCGCCGATCTCGTCCGCGGCTTCGAACAAGGTCACGCGATGCCCGCGTTCGGCCGCGACGGTGGCGCAGGCCAATCCCGCCGGCCCCGCGCCGACCACCGCGATACGCTTCGGCGCTGCGGTCTTCGCGTAGTTCAGCTCGGTTTCCGCACCCGCGCGCGGGTTCACCAAGCAACTCGCGACTTTATTTTCGAACACGTGATCCAAACACGCCTGATTGCAGGCGATACAGGTGTTGATACGATCCGCGCGACCGGCGCGCGCTTTGTTCGCCCACTCCGGATCGGCCAGCATCGGCCGCGCCATCGAAATCAGATCGGCGCCGCCGTCGGCGAGGATGCGCTCGGCCACGTCCGGCATATTGATGCGATTGGTCGCCACCAGCGGCAGCGCGACGTGCGGGCGCAGCTTCGCGGTCACGCCCGCGAACGCTGCGCGCGGCACCGATGTTGCGATGGTGGGGACGCGCGCCTCGTGCCAGCCGATGCCGGTGTTCAGGATCGTCGCACCCGCCGCTTCGACGGCCTTGGCCTGGGTCACGATCTCGTCCCACGACGAGCCTTCCGGTACCAGTTCCAGCATCGACAAGCGATACACGATGATGAAATCGCGCCCGCAGGCTTCGCGCACGCGGCCGACGATCTCGGTCGCGAAGCGCATGCGTTGGGCGACATCGCCGCCCCAAGCATCGTTACGTTTATTCGTGCGGGCGCTCAGGAATTGATTGATGAGATAGCCTTCCGAGCCCATCACCTCGACGCCGTCGTACCCGGCATCGCGCGCCAGTTTCGCGGCGCTTGCGTACGCCCGGATCGTGGCGTCCACCGCCGAGCCGGACAGCGCCTGCGGTGTGAACGGGTTGATCGGCGCCTTCAGCTTCGTCGGCGCCACCGACAAGGGGTGATAGGCGTAACGTCCGGCATGCAGCAATTGCAGGCAGATTTTCGCGCCGTGCTCGTGAACGCCGCGGGTCACTTGACGATGCCGGCTCACTTCCCAGGGCCAGCTCAATTTGCTGGAAAACGGCTTCAGCCAGCCGCGCACATTGGGCGAGAACCCACCGGTGACGATCAAACCGACGCCGCCGGCCGCACGCTCGGCGAAATAGGCGGCGAGTTTGGGGAAATCGCGCGCTTTATCTTCTAAACCGGTGTGCATCGAGCCCATCAGGACTCGGTTACGCAAGGTCGTGAAGCCCAAATCCAGCGGCGAGAACAAATGCGGGTAGGGCGTGGCATTTTGGGACGGCACGGGGACGGCGCTCATGCGGGGAAATACGCTTGCGTACGGAGCGCGCACGATGCCGCGAAATACCGGCTTGTTCAACTACCGCGATGCCGCACGGGTGGGGTGGCGGGCGGTAAACCGACGTCCCTTCCGGCCGCCGACAGCCATCGACGTTAGGGTGCCGTAAAGCCAATAGCGTTTACCGTCCGGCACCCAAAGCGAAGTCGGCCGGGCACGATTCCCTAATCCGGTCGGGCTCAGCCTAAAATAGCGACGGTGATGCTTCAATGCGGTGACAGGGGTTGAAGTTAAACTGTGCTTGGCTTCCCACAACTGTTATGCTAGTGTTAATCGGCCATGGCCCGGCCGGTCTTGATCGATGGAGAATGCGAGCACGCTTCAGGCACGCTTCTCCGATCCGCACCACCGAGTCTCTCAAATCCCCTCAAGGAGCACCGAGTAATGAACAAAAAACTCCTCTGCGCCGCGCTTCTGACCGGCCTCGGCGTGGCTCAGGCGGCTTCCGCGCAGACGTTCGACGATCGTTGGTACGTCACCTCGTCGGTTGGTTACAACAACCAAGACGGCGACCGCGGCACCTACAACTCGCCGTTCGCGACCCTGGGCTTCGGTAAATTCATCAGCGACAACTGGTCGCTCGATGGCGAACTGAACTACCAGAACCCGCACTTCGACGGCCAGAGCGTGGTGCTTCCGCGCCGCAGCATCCCGTCGGGCGTCCGCGGCCAAGATTTCAACTGGAGCCAGTACGGCGTCTCGATCGACCTGCGTCGTCACTTCATGTCCGAAGGTCGTAACTGGAACCCGTACGCCCTCGTCGGCCTCGGCTACCAGCGCGCCGAAGAAGAATACGACGTCTATCCGAACCCGGCTGGCCCGGGTCAGCGCGAAGACGGCAACCTCGCCGCCAAGATCGGCGGTGGCGTCCAGGGCGACCTGGGCCGCGTCGGTGTCCGCGCCGAATTGGCCTACCGCATCGACAACGACGACAGCAGCGTGTTCGCTTCGAACGAAAGCTGGTTCGGCGATGTGCTGGCTTCGATTGGCGTGATCGTGCCGCTCGGCCCGGAACCGACTGAAGAAGCCGCTCCGCCGCCGCCGCCGCCGCCGCCGGCTCCTAACTGCGCCGACAAAGACGGCGACGGTGACGGCGTCAACGACTGTAACGACCAGTGCCCGAACTCGCAGGCTGGCGAAACCATCGGCGCGAACGGTTGTAAGGTCAATGTCACCATCGACCTGAAGGGCGTGAACTTCGACTTCGACAAGTCCAAGCTGCGTCCCGATGCGATCGCGATCCTGAACGAGGCCGTCGAAATCCTGAAGCGTTATCCGGATATGCGCGTCGAAGTCGCCGGTCACACCGATCTCTGCGGCAACGACGGTTACAACCAGAACCTCTCGCAGAGCCGCGCCCAGGTCGTGTTCGACTACCTGACCAGCAACGGCATCGACGCCGGTCGTCTGGCGGGTCCGAATGGTTACGGCGAAACCCGTCCGCTGACCCCGACCGACCAGACCGTTCCGGGCTGCCGCAACGAGAACAACCGTCGCACCGAGCTCAACGCTCAGTAATTCCGACGCGGTTCTCAGCAGTACCTCGAAGCCCGGCCTTGTGCCGGGCTTCGTCGTTTTCGGCTGCGTTCGCTGGGAGAGCGGTCGGCGTGTTGGCGGCATCGCTGCCGCAACCCTTCTCGTAAAGCATTCGCATCGGCGATCCGAGCCTCGCTGCGTCGACGGAGCGCACAATTCGAGACATCGAAACACGACGCGCGAGCCCGCATCGGTTGTCGCATCTGCGGGCCGGCCCTACACTCGCACGATCGATCAGTGGCGGGAGAAGCGACACATGCGTCAGGCACACGGTTGGGCGATCGGGCTGTTGTTGTTCTCCACCCAGGCGATGGCGGCCATCGACTGCAAAGTGCCGCGGCAAACGCCCAGTGCCCCGACGAACGCCTTGCAACTGGCGCCCATCGCGGAGGAATTCACGGCGACCGGCGTCGCACCCGGCGGTGCGGGGTTCGCCTCGCTCGTCGATGAGCGGATCACCGTCGAAGAAGTCGTGACCCGTTTGCATCGGCAAACCTGTTCCGCTGCGCCGGCCATGGCTAATTTGCCGAAACCGGGCGACCCGGGCACGTATCAGCCCAAGACCGCGAACGACAATACGCCGTGGCGGTTCGATATGACCCAAAACGGCAAACGCATGACCGCCGACGAGTTCGACGCCTGGATGAAGGCGCGCGGCGTGCGTGTCGTGAAAGGGCCCGCCGTCGCGGCGCCCGCGCCGCCGCCTGCGCCTGCACCCGCGCCGACGCCGACGCCGCCGAAGAAAAAGAAGCGCTGACGTTCTGCGAGCGGCATCCGATCGCCGTATCGGTCCATCGCATTCGACACTTTTGTTTCGGCTTCGAACGACATGCACAGGCGGGGTGTTCGATGTTGTATGCGCGTTGTTGCGCTGATCGAACGGTCGATCGTGCGCTGAGCTGCGATGCGGCGCGTTAACATGCGGCGATGTCGGACGCGGTTCGAAATTTGACTCAGTTGCTTTGCGGTTTGCGTCCCGAGCGCCGGCCCGGCGTATGGGCGTACGCGACGTGCGCGGACGAGAATGCCCTCGTGCGCTTGAAGCCTGTCGCGATCTTTCGCGAAACGGAAGCCACGACCGCGATCGCGCGCGAAGAGGATGTGCGCGCCGCAGGGTTGGAGCCGCTGTTTCGCTGCGCGTGGATCGAACTCACAGTGCATTCGGACTTGGAAGCCATCGGTTTGACCGCGGCGGTGGCCTCGGCGTTAACGGCGCGCGGAATCTCGTGCAACGTCGTCGCGGCGGCGTATCACGATCATCTGTTCGTGCCGATCGAACGCGCCGACGATGCCATGGACGCCTTGCATGCGTTGCAGCGCGATGCGGCCGCGCAAGACGTTTCGTCGGAATCGCCGCCATGAACCATCGCGCACCTCCGCGACCGCCTCGCCCGACGCTGCCATCCGGCGAACGCGATGCCGCGCGCCGAAGCGACGTATCGTCCGTTTCGCCGCCGCGTTATGGGCTCGCGCGCGTGTTATCGAAGCGCGGTCTCTGTTCGCGTACACAAGCCGCCGCGTGGATTCGAGAAGGGCGCGTTCGCGTCGGCGGACGCGTCGTGCGCGATGCCGAGTATCCGGTCGCGCTCGATCGCGATGACATCGTTCTCGACGATGGCCGCGCCGATGCCCATGCGCGTCTCTATCTGATGTTGAACAAGCCGAAAGGGCTCGTCGTGACCGCACGCGACGAACGTGGACGCGACACGGTGTATCGCTGTTTCGACGGCGCCGAACTCGATGGCGAGCCGTTGCCGTGGCTCGCGCCGGTCGGCCGCCTCGATAAAGCCAGCGAAGGTCTGCTGCTGTTCACCAACGATCCGATGTGGGCGGCGACGATCGCCGACCCGCAAACCGGCCCGATCAAGACGTATCACGTGCAGATCGATCGTGTGCCCGACGAGGCGATGCTCGCATCGTTGCGCGCGGGCGCGGAGGTCGAAATCGACGGCCGTCGACTGCGGATCTCGGCGGTCTCCGTGCGTCTGCTGCGCCACGGCGAGAAACGCGCATGGCTGGAGATCGCGCTCGATGAAGGCCGCAATCGCCAGATTCGTCGGTTGCTGGCCGCGTTCGATATCGGCGTGTTGCGGCTGATGCGCGTGGCGATCGGCAGCCTTGAACTCGGCGACTTACCGAAAGGGTGTTGGCGGCGGCTCGATGCCGAAGCGGTGCGCGCGCTCGCGTCGTCGAAGCCTTCGGCCGAGCGTTTGGATTGCGTTAATCGCGCTCGATCGGGCGTGGATGCGTCGTAACGGATCGTCGGTTTTGTGAGCGATGTCGCGTCCCGCGCGAACGCGCGCGCGATGTCCGCGTCTACACTCTGCGCGGGGGATCCATCCGTACGACCGGATCGGTGTTCGACTATGCGTGCCATGTTCCCCATCGCCGCGTGCTGCGGCATCCTCGCGCTCGCCGCTTGCGCCACGCGTTCTCCAACCGCTGAGCTCGCCCCGGCGCCTGCGCCGAAGCCCACGACCGTCGCGAAAAACAATCGCTTCGACATGAATCAGAACGGCCGCAGGATGAGCGCCGACGATTTCGACGCATGGATGAAGGCGCGCGGCATTCGTATCGCGAAAGGCAAGCCGCCGACGAAATCGGCGGCGAATCCTAAGACGCAAACCAAGCGTTAACCCGACAGATAAGCGATGAGCGCGCTTCGGACGAGGCATGCGCGCCGTCGGTCGATGCAAGACGATGCAAGACGATCTGACGCGATCCGTGTCGCGATCGGCGAATCGGAACATCGTCGCCTTGACAGTATGCGCCGGCTGTCATGGAAGCCGTGCGGCGCGCCGTATATCCATTCGAAAAGGAGAAAGTGTATGAAGACGCAGGACAATGTCGAAACGATAAAGTCTATGGGACGGGTTCCGAAGCACGCCGGAGTGCGTTCCGGCTTCGTGGCGATGATGATGTGTTTGCTGGTCTTTTTCGTCGGTCACGCGCAAGCGGAGCCTACTGTTGCGAATCAATATCTGCAGGTCGCAAAAAACAATTTCGCCGTCGCGAAGATCAATTTCCAGATCGGCAGCAGTTATGCCCAGGCGGGAAATGTGGCTGTCGCTAGGCAGTATTATACGATCGCCACCATCAATGTCGCGCAGATGCGGCAAAGTGCGGCGCTGCTTTATTCGCAGAATATCGATACGCTCAATCGCGGTTTGTATCGCAATCTTTATTACCAACAGCAAGCCGTCGCGTATTCCAATATCTTGCAAATCCAAGCCCAGGTGCTGAGCTTGCATTTGTCGATATTGAGCCAGTCGCCCTTGTCGACGAGTTCGCGCATCAGCGCCGAAATCAGCATCGCGCAGATCAATGTGACGCTGTTGAATCTCGAGCAAGCGATGCGGCTAGCGCAGATTTGATGCCAATCGCATCGGCTTCTCCGTCGGTTCGCCGCGCCCGGCGAGCCGACGTTCCGAAGGCGACGATAGCGTCCTGGTCGAGATCTCCTTCCATCGAGTACGCGGCTCACCTGCTGTCGCTGAGCGATTCGCGTATGCGCACGCGCGGCTTGCGCAGAGCGATACGGCGGTCGCGAATTTTGAGCGGGCGCTGATGGTCGCGAAGCTTTAACAGGCTGTTGAAAAACAGCCTGCTAACGCAGCCAAGGACGGCTGCGACGACGAAGCGAGCGCGTAAGCGCTTGATTCGTCGGGAGCGAGTCTGGACATGTGCCGGACTCGCGACTTGAAAAACGATCAGGAAGATCGTTTTTCAACAACCTGTTAAGGCCGATCCGACGATCGTTCGATCGATGTCTCCGCCGGTTCGCGCCAGCGCGCGAGCCGGCGTTCCAGCAGGGCCACCACCACCTCGGCAGCGCGCGGGTCGTTCGGTCCGCGCGCGTCGTGGCGAACGCCTTTGCCGTGATTGCAGTTCGCGCAGGCGATGGCGAGATTGCGCGCATCGTCGGCGTCGTCGCCGACGCGCGCGGTCAGCGCCTTCGCGGCGCGTTTGCCGAACCACGCCTGCGGCACGATATGTTCGAGCGTGGCGTGTCCCAGCGCTTCGCCGTCTTCGCGCACGCGTAGGCGCGATCGACAATGCAGGCAGCGCGTTTCCCACTCGCCCGCGCCCGAAGTCTGCCGGCGAAACCTCGCTTCGGCGTCGCTGAGAACGGCGCTCAGGAATAGTCGGCGTAGGGCGGGGCGCATGGTGGGCGCGGGCCGCGTCAGGCTCCGATCACGCCCAATTCGCGCCCGATCCGCACGAACGCGTCGATGGCGCGATCCAAATGCTCGCGCGTATGCGCGGCGCTCATCTGCGTGCGGATGCGTGCTTGGCCTTTGGGCACCACCGGGAAGAAGAAGCCGATCGCGTAGACGCCTTCTTCGAGCAAGCGCTCGGCGAAACGCTGCGCCAGCGGCGCGTCGTACAGCATCACCGGACAGATCGGATGCGCGCCAGGTTTGATATCGAAGCCCGCAGCGGTCATTTTTTCGCGGAAATAGCGGGTATTTTCGATCAAGCGTTCGCGCAGGTCGCCCGCGGCGGCCAGCATCTCGAAGGCGGTGATGCCGGCCGCGACGACGTGCGGCGGCAATGAGTTGGAGAACAAATACGGGCGCGAGCGTTGACGCAGCATCTCGATCACTTCGGCGCGCGCGGTGGTGAAACCGCCGAGCGCACCTCCCATCGCTTTGCCCAACGTGCCGGTGAAGATGTCGATCTTGTCGAGCACGCCGCGTACTTCCGCCGAGCCGCGGCCGGTGGCGCCGAGAAAGCCGGTGGCGTGACATTCGTCGATATGCACCAGCGCACCGTACTGTGCGGCGAGCGCGGCGATTTGATCGAGCGGGGCGACGAAACCGTCCATCGAGAACACGCCGTCGGTCGAAATCAGGATCGTGCGCGCGCCGTCGGCTTTCGCTTGCTGAAGCTGCTTTTCGAGATCGACCATATCGCAGTTCGCGTAGCGATAACGTTTCGCTTTGCATAGGCGCACGCCGTCGATGATCGAGGCGTGGTTCAGCGCGTCGCTGACGATGGCGTCGTTCTCGTCCAGCAGGGGCTCGAACAGACCGCCGTTGGCGTCGAAACAGGCGGCGTAGAGGATGGTGTCCTCGGTACCGAAGAAGTCCGCGATCGTCTTTTCCAACCGCTTATGCAGGTCCTGCGTGCCGCAGATGAAACGCACCGAGGCCATGCCGAACCCGTGGGTGTCGAGCGCGTCTTTGGCGGCGGCGATGATGTCGGGGTGGTCGGCGAGGCCGAGATAATTGTTGGCGCAGAAATTCAGCACCTTGCGCCCGTCGGCGAGCACGATTTCCGCCGATTGCGGGCTGGCGATGATGCGTTCCGACTTGAACAATCCCTGTGCGCGGATGTTGTCGAGTTCGTCGGCGTAGCGTTGGGTGAGGCGGGCGTCGGTGGCGGACATGGCGGCGGGCGCGTGAGGTCGAAGCGCGTAGTGTACGCGGGGCGAACTCGGCGTTCGCTGCGCTCAGCGTTTTGGCACGCGCCGACGACGCGAAAGCGGCCCGCGCCGAGACCGCTAAGCCGGTGCGGTGAAGCGCACCGGCTTGGCGATCTGACTTGGCGTATCGAATCGCGTTACGAGGCGGAGTCCGCCGTCGCGGCGCGTTCGGCGATCAATTCGCGCACCAAGGCGACCAAGCTGTCTTCGGAGAAGGGCTTGCCCAACATCCGGGTGACGCCGGCTTGTTCGGCCATCGCTTGGTGTTTCTCGGTCGCGCGGGAGGTGATCATCACCACCGGCAGATCGCGCGTGTCGGTGTGCGTGCGCAGATTGCGAGTCACTTCCAAGCCGTTCATGCGCGGCATTTCCAAGTCCACCAGCAGCGCGTGGGTGGGCTTGGCTTGAATCGCGGCCAAGGCCTCGAATCCGTCGCGCGCCGTTTCCACTTCGAACCCGGCGTCTTGCATCAATTGCTCCAACGCACGGCGCACGCTCAGCGAGTCGTCGGCCACCACCACGCGGGTCGCGAGCGGGGCGTCGACGAGCGACAGTCCGCCCGCGTCCAGTTCGCGCGATTGCAGCGATTGCAGCAGCACGTCCAAGTCGATCACCGGCGCCAAACCGCCGTCGCCGAGCTGGGTGACGCCGCGCACCGCCGGAATCGGCGGCAGGTACGCGCTGATCGGCTTGACCACCGTGCTGCGCACTTCATCGATGTTCTGCACCAGCACCACGCTGATCCGCCCATCGGCGTCGCGCACTTGCAGGCCGACACCGGCGACATCCAACCACATGCGCGGGTCCGCCGAAATGCCGTAGAACGTTTCGATCGGCAGCGCCGGTACGCGCTCGTCGCCGAGCATCACCCACATGCGGCCATCGTGCGCGTCGAAGAGGCATTCGCCCGCGGCGAAACTGATCACGCGTTCCACCGAAGACGCGACCACCGCGCTGACTTGGCGTTGGCCGCGGGCGACGATCACGTTGGCGAGGGTCTGCGTGACCGGCAAACGCAGCGAGACGCGCGTGCCGCTGCCGCGTTCGCTGGTGATGGTCATCGCGCCGCGCAATGCGGCGATGCGTTGATTCACCACATCCATACCGATGCCGCGGCCCGATACTTCGGTGGCGGTGCTGCGGGTGGAGAATCCGGGCAGCAGGATCATGCGCGTCAGCAGGCGTTCGTCGGCCTCTTGGCCATCCGCTAACAGACCCGCTTCGATCGCGCGCTCGCGGATCGCCGCGAAGTCCAGACCGGCGCCGTCGTCTTGGATATCGATGATCGCGGCGTCGCCCTGCAGGCCGACGCGCAACACGATGCGGCCTTCCTCGGGTTTGCCCGTCTCGCGTCGGCGCCCCGGCGATTCGATGCCGTGGTCGATCGCGTTACGCAGCAGATGCGCCAAAGGTTCGACCACGCGTTCGAGCAATTCGGCGTCGAGCGGCAGGCTTTCGCCGATCACCTCCAACTGCACCGGCTTCAACACCTGTTTCGAGGTCTGGCGCACGATACGCTGCAAACGCGCGGAAATCTGGCTGAAAGGCACCGTGCGCGTACGCAAGACCGTGCGCTGCAGTTCGCGATTGAGCTGTTCTTGCTCGTTACGCAGATCCGACAATGCGTTCATCGCACGCTCGATGCGGCGCATGAATTCGGCGCTGTCGGCGTGCGCTTCGAGCAACTGACGCGAGATCACGTGCAGTTCGTTGTATTGGTCGATTTCCAGCGGGTCGAGGTCCGCGCCGGCTTTTTGCGCGGTAGATTGCAGCGCTGCGCCGCGCAGCGCCACCAGGTCGTCGAGACGCCCCATCAATTCGTGCGTGTTGCGCACGCCTTGGCGCTGATCGCGATGCAGGCCGCCGAGGCCATCGAGTTGCCGGTCGATTTGACGCGCGGTCACCAAGCTTTCGCCGGCCAGACGCTGCAATTCGTCGAGCAACGCGCTGGGCACGTTGAGGCTTTGGATGCCCGACGCGGCCATGCCGGATGCCGGTTCGACCGTCTCGGCAGCGACGCGCGGGCCGGTCGATTCGTCCGCGATGCCGATAACGGTACCGATAGCGGTCGTATCGGTCGCATCTTGCGCGGTCGCCGTCGCGGGCGCGGAGGTCGAAGACGGTGCGCTTCTCGCGGGCACAGCATCCGCGCCGTCCATCAGCGCATTCGCGGTATCGAGCACGTGCTGATAGGTGTCGAGCAAACCGTTCGGCGCAGGGCCGCGGCCCAGCAAATGATCGGCGATCTCTTCCACCAGGTCGCCGGCGCCGATCAGCAGTTCCGCGCATTCGGCGTCGAGCAGCTCGGGTCGCTTCGCCAGCACGATCAGAATGTCTTCCAACGCGTGGGTGACGTTAGCGAGCCCGCGCACGCCCACGGTGTTGGCGTCGCCTTTGAGCGTGTGCGCGACGCGTCGCGCTTCGTCGATGGCGTCGAACGCGCCGGTTTCGGCGAGCGCGCGCACCGATGCGCCGAAACGCGCGGCGTTGCCGGGCAATTCGCGCAGCATGCCGTCGAGCACGCTCGGCAACACGTCGTCGGCGGGCGCCAGCGCGATATCTTCGGGCAGCGCTTGCGTTTTGCGTTCCGCGATCAACGCCGGGTCCAAACCGACGCGGACGCGCGAGAATTCTTCGATGAGCGCCGCGCGCCACGCGTCGTCCAAACCCGGCACGTCCAGCGAGGCGATCGCCAGGGATTCGGCCGATTCGGCGTTCGGCGTTTCGATCGTCGCGAGCAGGACGCTGCACCAGACCGCGACCGTCTCCGGCGTGACCGCCGGATCGCGCGCTTCGATGCCGACGCGGACGACCTCCATGCCGTGCGCCAAGGTATGTGTGCCGATCAATTCCATCACGTTGACGACCAACTGACTCTGGTACGACAACTCATCGAGGATCGGCGCGTTGGCGTCGGCATCGGGCGTGTCCGCCCAGGCCTGCGCGAGCGGCAACACTTGTTCCAAAATCGCTTGACGCGTGAGATCCAATTCTTCGCGTCCGATCCAAATCGTCGCGGCCGACGCCTCATCTTCCGGCGTTGAGAGCGGGGCGTCGAATGCGAACGCGGGTTCGTCCGCTGCATCGATCAGGGTGAAATCGGAGGCGGCCGCATCGGATGGCGCCGTATCGAACGCCGCAACATCGAACGCTGCGGTATCGAACGCCGCCGAAGCGGTTTCGATGTCGGTTTCGTGCGTTGTGCTCGCTTCGAACGCGGGCGTTTCGACGCTGCCGACAGCGAGCGGCAGATCGGTGTCGGCGTCTTCGAACAGCAGTGCGGCTTCTTCGAAGACCAACGCGGCGTCGTCCGGCATGGCGGCCGGCGAATTGTCGGCCGCGGGCGCATCGATCGTTGCATCGCCGATTCGGTCGGAACTCGCATCGGCGCCCACATCCGCGTCCGCATCGAGCGCCGAAGACGCCTGTGTTTCGGCGATCGCGAAAGCGGCGATCTCGGCGTCGTCGGACGCGAACGCTGCTGCCGATTCTGGCGCCGTTTCGAGTTCCGTCGGCGCGAAAATATCAGCGCCGCCATGCCGAGTTTCGCTCAGCAAGGCTTCCAGTACGTCCGGCGGCAAATCGTCGAGCGCGCCGGGCGGAAACGCGGCGAGGAACTCGGGCGGCAACTGCGCGAGCAAATCCGCGGTGACATCCAAACCGCCGATGGCGTTCGACGGTTCGGGAGGTGCGATGTCGATTCGCGCGTCGGGACGCGAAGCGCGTTCGTGATCCGAAGACGATTCTGCGGCGACATCGCGAGTCGGCGGCGCGAACGCGGAGGCGCCGGCATCGAGTGGCGCGAGCGCTTGCTCGGCGGTGTGCGGCGTCGATTCGAGTTTGCGCAAGATCACGCGGACCAGCGCCGGCGAGAGCTGCGGCAACCACGCGATGCCTTCGGGCAATCGCGCGAGCATTTCGCGGCCATTGGCGTCGAGACGCCCGGCGACGTGTTCCTGCAGCGTCATGAACCAGATCGTGGTCTGCAGCAGATCGTCGCCGGATAACGGCATTTCGCCGCGCAGTCGATCGTGCAGCGCCGCTTTCCAACTGCGCAGCAATTCGCCCACGCCCGGAAGCCCGGCGTCCGCCGCGCTCGCCTGCAGCGTGCCGATCATTTCGTGCAGCAGCGCCGGTTCGGCCATATCCGACACTTGGTGCGCCGCCTGCAGCAGCATCACCAAGGTGTCGAGACGGCTTTGGAACTCGTCGAGCCCCGCCGCTTGGTCGCTTTCGATCCGAGTCGACATCGACGCGCCGATCAGCCCGGCAACCTGAACTCGGACACCGTGCGCACCAGCGAGCTGGCCGATTCGGTCAACTGTTCGGTGTCGGTGCGCTGAAGTTCGATTTCTTCCAGCGTGCGCTGCGAGGCGCTGATGAGGTCGTAAGCGCGCGCCAGCAGGCGTTGCGAAGCCTCGCCCTGCGTTTGCGTGGCCTGGGAAATCGTGCGCACCGAGTTCACCAGCGCTTCGGTCGCGGCGCGAGTGTCGTTCATCTGCGTACCGGCGCGGTCGGCGAGTTTGGTGATGTCCACCACCTGCGCGATCGTGCCGTTCATCGCTTGCAGCGTTTCGGCGGTGTCCGATTGGATCGCGCTCACCAAGCCGGCGATCTGTTGCGTCGCTTCGCGGGCGTTTTCGGCCAATCGCTTCACTTCGTCCGCCACCACCGCGAAACCTCGGCCCGCTTCGCCGGCCGCGACCGCCTGCATCGACGCGTTCAGCGCCAACACCGAAGTGCGTTCGGCGATCTGGCCGATGATGTTGACCGCCGAGGAAATTTCCTGCGAGCGTTCGGCCAAACGCTTCACGCGCTTTTCCGTTTCGCGAATCTGGTCGCGCGAGTTATTGATGCCGTCCACCGTCGCGCGCACCACGCTTAGGGCCTCGCCGGTCGCGGTCAATGCGCGTTCCGCTTCGCGCCCAGCGCCTTGCGCTTGATCGCCGATCTGGCGCAGCGCGTTCGCGGTGGCGCTTAGTTCGGCCGATGCCGCGTTGGCTTGGTTGCTGGCTTCGTCGGCGAGTTTGAGCACGGTATCCGCGCGTTCGCGGACGCGACCCGAGCTGTCCGAGACTTGATTCGAAATCGTGGTCACTTGCTTCAGTGCGCCGGCGGTCGAGGACGCCATCATGTTGATGGCGTCGGACACCGCGCCGGTCACGTCTTCGGACACCGGCACCTTGACGTTGAGGTCGCGCTGCGCGAGCTGCGCCACCGACATCATGATCTCGATCACCGAGTTGTTGAGTTGTTCGTTTTCCTTCTGGGCGCGGGCCAGTTCCGTCACCTTTTCGTCGAGCAGCGTGTCGAACGCGCCGGCCAATTGTCCGATTTCGTCTTTCGACTTCAGGCCCGTACGCGCGTCCAGATCGCCCGCGGCGACTTTCTGCACCGTGTCTTGCACTTGCGACAGCGGCGTGTTGATCGAGCGCGCGAGACGCAGGCCGGCGAACAACGCGATCAAGCCCACGAGCAATAGGGTGCCCAATCCCGCGAACAAAATACCCCGTTGCAGCGAAGCGATCGGGAGGTTGGATTCGGATTCGTCGATTTCCGACAAGATCGCCCAGCGCAAACCCAGCACGTCGATCGGCGCGAACGAGCCCAGCACGTTGATGCCGCGATAGTCTGGATACACGGCGGTGCCGATTTTGCCGGCCAGCGCTTCGCGTACGCCTTGGCTGTCGACTTGCATCATGCCGATGTTGGAGTCGCGCGAATCCATCGCCGCCAGTTTGTCGGCCGGCAATTTCAGCGCCCGCATCGATTCGACGAAGCCTGCGCTGTTTTCCTTCATGAAGCGCGAAATCGAGCGCGGCGCCTTATCCGGGCCGACCAAGTAGGTTTCGCCCGAATCGCCGAGACCGACGTCTTTCCATTTGCCTTTGAAGGTCATGATTTCGTTGACGCGGTCGATCGGCAACTGCACGACGAAGACGCCGATGGTCTTGCCGTTCTGCACGATCGGGGTGCTGACGAACGACGCCTGATCGTCGTAGGAAGGCCGGTACGTCGCGTAGTCGGTAATGAACACCTCGTCCGGGCTTCTCGCGGTCGCGGCTTTCGAGAACGCTTGGCCGAGGCCGGTTTGCGCCCAAGGGCCGTTGCGCAGATTGGTGGCGAAGTCCAGTTCTTTGAAGTAGGTGTAGACGACGAAACCGGTTTGCGCATCGACGAGGAAGAAGTCGTACAGGCCGTAGTTCTGCACGGCGCGGCGGGCATAAGGATGAATGCGCGCATGCACGGCGTTGTAGGCCGAGCCGTCGGTCGCTTGATCCAAGTCGTTCTTCTTGCCGAGCGGATTCGGGTTGCCGGCGATGTAGGCGTACTGCGCGGCGAGCGTCTGCGGCGGCAGCGAATCGACGATTTTCGAGATGTCGGCGTTCTGGCCGGGATTGCGGATTCGATATTGCTTACCGAAATCCTTGCGGTAGTAATCGGCGAGCGCGGCTTTGGCGCGGGCCAAGTCGGTGCCGGAGGCCATCTGCGGCTGCGTGGCGGCGGTGTCGATCAGCGCTTGGCGCACTTCCGCGGTGTTCGACACGGTGCGCATCAAGTCGCGGACGTTTTCGAAGTAAGCGACGATTTCTTCTTGTTTACCGGCGCGGATCGATGCCATCTGGTCGTACGCGCGTTGATCCAACGCGGACGCGGATTGTCGGCTGGCGTAATAACCCAACGTCAACGCCAGCAACAGCAACGGGATGAGCGCCAGCGCCGCGGTGCCCGCGACGAGACGGCCGCGGATGCTGCCCAAGAAGGGAATCGAAGTATTAGCCATGCCGGAACGTTCCTCAGTCTGTCGTTACTGTATGCGCCGCGCTGCGTCAGCGGCCGGTCGCGGGCACCTGCGTCGCCGCATTCGCGATCCAACGCAGAATATCGAATTCGCGCGCCCGGCCCTGGGCGCTGTCGTAGATGCGCGATACGTAAGGCGCTAAGGCCTCGGGTATCGCTTCGGAGATCGTCGGCGCATCGTCGCCCGTGGCCGCAACGGCGGCGGGCGAGGCGCGCGTCAACGTCGGGCTTTCGTTGCACACCAATGCGCATGCGGAGGCATGCGCGCTGAGGTTGACCGACGCGATCTGATCGCGGTCGGTCCGTTCGGGCGTCAGTCCGGCCCATTCCGCCAAATCGAACACCGGAATCAAATTACCGCGCTGACTGACCACGCCGCGAAACCAAGGACGCGTATTCGGCACTTGCACGGCGTGAGCGTCGATCAACACCTGCATCGCGAGCCCTTGCGGCAAGATCAACCACGGCAACGCCCGGTGCGGCCGAAACGCGATTCGCGGAGCGTCCGCGACGGTTCGGGCGCCGGGCGGCGACGCGATATCGATCTCGGGCGCCGACATGATCAGCTGTACGCTTTCAGCGTGTCGAGAATCTGGTCGGACGAATACGGCTTGCCGATCAAGGCTTTCGCGCCCTGCATCTTGGCCCAGATGTGATCCGCTTTCTGATTCTTGCTGGACACGAACACCACCGGGATCGCCTTGGTGTCGGGATTGGCTTGCAACTGACGGCAGGCTTCGTAGCCGTCCATGTCCGGCATGATGATGTCGAGGAAAATCAACGAAGGCTTCTCGACGGCGGCTTTCTGCACCGCTTCCGCGCCGTTGGACGCGGTGACCGAATGCCAGCCGGCGTCGGTGAGGATGCTGCGAAGGTTGGCCAATTCGGCGGCGGAATCGTCGCAGATCAGAATCTTGGGCATGCGTGTCTCCATGGATATTCGAACAGGGTGCGCGTCTTGCGCGGGCGATACGGGGTGGAGCGGTCTAGACGTGGTGCGAGGGCGCCGCGATCAGCCGATTCGGTCGGATCGTCCGATCACGACCGATACCCGCGCGCGAGCAACTGCGCGCGGTCGTTGCGGAAATGCTTCAGAAGGGCTTTATCGACCGCCTGGCGGAAGGTTTCCCAGGTGATCGGTTTGGTCAGATAGCTGTCGCAGCCCGAGAGCGCGCCGCGGGCGCGGTCGAACGGCGACGAGCGGCTGGTGAGCATCAGCACCGGCATCAGCCGGGTGTAGGGGTTGTGTTTAATCTTTCGGCACAGCTCGTAGCCGTCGGTGCCCGGCATCACCACGTCCAGAAAGGCGAGGTCGTAGCTGCGCTGTTTGAGCAGCGCCATCGCCGCTTCGGCGCTGTCGGCTTGGTCGCAGGTGATGCCCAGGCGATCCAGCGCCTGACGCAATTGCTCGCGCACGGTCAGGCTGTCGTCGACCACGAGGGCGGAAAGTTGATGGGTTTGATCGGCCGCGGTGTCCTTATGGAACACCGATTCGGCCACGGAGGGCGCCGCCGCCGTGGCGGTCGCGGCCGTCGGGTGATGGCTGATCTTACTGCCGGTGAATTCGTGTTCGGCGAGATCCTGTAGGACCTTCATCACCTGCAGAAACAAGGACTTGCGCTCGATCCGGTAGCGGGTGTCGCCCGCCAGGCCGTGGTCGGAAATCGTCACCGAAATCAGCTGCGGGTGGCGCTGGCGCAACTCGTGATACAGGGTGAGCGAGACCGGCGAACTGGCGTCGACGATCGCCACGCGCGGCTCATGGGCGTTATCGGCCTGAACGGCGTGGAACGCGAATTTGGCGCTTCCGGCGCGATTGATCACGATCTCGAGCAAACGCGAGTCGCGTGCCGTCAAACCGCACAGAGCTACCGTGTAAGCCATTGCGAAACGCCTCCGAACCCAGATGAGTGTTAGCCGTTACGAAACGTTACAAGCAAATACGATGCCAAATATTTGACACCAGGCGCATCCATGACGCGCTCGTCCTGCGATTTCCCTGTCGTCGCGCATTCCCCGGGCGCCAGGACGGTGCCCATGCAATCGATACCGGTGAGGAATTGTCAGGACCTGACACAAATACGACGGATTGGGGCAGGTTTCCGCATTTTCTCCCGGCGTCACGTCGATCGTTCGTTTTTCCCCAAAAATGAACGAGCAAGCGTAGACCCGCCTAGAATCCGCCTCAATTGGTTAAATATGGGTTAATCTGATTCCGCTCCCCCCAAGCCACCGTCCGAATCCTTTCTACTATTAGGAGGTTAAAGTGCGTAAGCAACTGATTTCTTTGGCTCTTTTGGCGCTGATGCCGATCGCCGCCCAGGCGCAGGAAGAAGATAGCGCCGGCTTCAACTGGAACGCCGCCGCCACCTCGGAATACATGTTCCGCGGCATTTCGCAGACCGACGACCATGGGGCCATTCAGGCCGGCGCCGGTTATAGCTGGTCCAACGGCCTGTACGTCGGCGGTTGGGTTTCGAACGTGGACTTCGGCGCCGCCGATCAGGACACGGATGCGGAAATCGATACGTTCATCGGTTGGAACGGCGATCTCGGCGCGACCAACCTCGATGTGCAATTGGTCCGTTACAACTACGTCGGCGAACCCGACGGCGTGGACTACGCCTATAACGAGTTGATCGGTAAGCTCACTTTCGCCGAAAACTACACCGCCACCCTCGGCTACACCAACGATTACCTGAACACCGAGACCGACAGCGTCTATCTCGCGATGGGCGGTAGCTGGGACGTGGGTCACGACATCAATCTGACCGCGGGCATCGGCTACACCACGCTCGACAACGATTTGTCGTCCGAAGACGGTTACCTGGATTATTCGATCGGCGCGAACCGCGATTTCGGACCGGTCAACATCGGTCTGGGCTACGTCGGCACCGACAACAATGCCGAAGATACCTTCGGCAAAGACAACGCCGAAGACAAGGTCGTGTTGACCTTCTCGGTCGGCGGTTGATCGCTCGCGTTTGATCGCAGCTGACGATTCGGGTGCTTCGGGGCCCGGTCGCAAAAAAAGCGCCTTCGGGCGCTTTTTTTGTGGCGGTGGGCAAGACGCCGAACGCGTTGGGTCGAACTGCGTGTATCGCGACGGAACCGGGCGTCTGGGCCGAATCCCCGCCCGAACCGCCTCAGTTCCAGCTCAAGACCACTTTGCCCGATTTCCCGGATTCCATCAGGTCGAAGCCGGTTTGGAATTCGTCGATCGGCAGTTGATGGCTCAGCACCTTGCCGAGCGGAAAGCCCGACAACACCAACTGCGTCATTTTGTACCAGGTCTCGTACATCTTCCGGCCGTAAATGCCGTGAATCGTCAGACCTTTGAAGATGATGCGATCCCAGTCCACGCCAGCGCCCTTCGGCAACAGGCCGAGCAAGGCGATTTTGCCGCCGTGGTACATGCAATCGAGCATGTCGTTGAAGGCATGCGGGTTGCCGCTCATTTCCAGGCCTACATCGAAACCTTCCATGTGCAGATCGGCCATCACCTCTTTAAGCGAACTTTTGCTGACGTTCACCACGCGGGTGGCGCCCATGTCGGCGGCGAGCTTGAGCCGATAGTCGTTCACGTCGGTGACCACGACGTTGCGGGCGCCGATGTGCTTGCAGATGCCCGCCGCCATCACGCCGATCGGGCCGGCGCCTGTGATCAGGACGTCTTCGCCGACCACGTCGAATTCCAACGCGCAATGCGCCGCGTTGCCGTAGGGGTCGAAGAATGCGGCCAGTTCGCTGGGGATCTGGTCGGGGATCGGCCACAGGTTGCTCGACGGCATCGCGATGTATTCGGCGAACGCGCCATTGCGGTTCACGCCGATGCCCACGGTGTTCGGGCACAAGTGCGGTTTGCCGGCGCGGCAGTTGCGGCAGTGGCCGCAGACGATATGGCCCTCGGCCGAGACGCGTTGGCCGATCCGGTAGCCGGTGACGCCGGGGCCGATTTCGACGATGCGGCCGACGAACTCGTGACCGATCACCAAGCCGGGCTTGATCGTGCGTTGGCTCCACGCGTCCCACAGATAGATATGCAGGTCGGTGCCGCAGATCGCGGTCTTTTCCAGTTTGATGAGCACTTCGTTCGGGCCGATCGTCGGCACCGGAACGCGCTCCATCCAAATCCCTTTGCCGGTTTCGCGCTTGACCAACGCTTTCATCGTCGTTGCGGACATGCGGTACTCGTCGTGCGGCGGCGGACAGGGCGCGGATTATACGCACGGGCGTCCGCATCCGCGTCCATGCCCTGGCGTACGGCGGTGCGGAAAGCCGCGAACCATGACCATCGGCATAGCGCTGGGCGGAAGCGGACAGCTAGACTCGGACGCTTTCCCGTTCGCGATTTCGCGCTCGTCCGCGACCGCGACGGCTTCCGATACCTTTCTTTCTCCATCGCAGAGACCACCGCATGCGCCGTCCAGGATTCGCCACCGTTCTTTTCGCCACCGCCGCGACCGTCGTCGTCGGGCTGCCTGCCGCCCACGCCGGGGAAGGCATGTGGGTGCCGCAACAATTGCCGGAAATTTCCGGGCCGCTCAAGACGGCGGGCCTGAAGCTCGATCCCAAGCAATTGGCCGATTTGACCGGCGACCCGCTGGGCGCCGTGGTCTCGCTCGGCGGATGCACCGCCAGCTTCGTTTCGCCACAGGGCTTGGTCGCCACCAACCACCATTGCGCCTATGGCGCGATCCAGCTCAATTCGACGCCGCAGAAAAATCTGATTCGCGACGGTTTCAACGCCGCGACCGAAGCCGAGGAACTCAGCGCCGGTCCGAACGCGCGCATTTTCGTGCTCGATCGCATCGACGACGTCACCCCGCAGGTGCGCGAGGCGATCGCCGCTGCGCCCGACGGTTTATCGCGCAGCAAGGCGCGCGACGCCATCGAAAAGCGATTGGTCGCCGAATGCGAAGCGCAAGCGGGCTATCGCTGCCAGTTCTACAGTTTCTCCGGCGGCAGCGAATACCGCATGTTCCGTAATCTGGAAATCAAAGACGTGCGTTTGGTCTATGCGCCGCCCGGCAGCATCGGCAATTACGGCGGCGAAGTGGACAACTGGATGTGGCCGCGCCACACCGGCGATTTCTCGTTCTATCGCGCTTATGTCGGTCGCGACGGCGTGCCGGCGGCGTATTCGGCCGACAACGTTCCTTACAAGCCCAAGCGTTTCCTCAAGATCGCCGATAAGCCGCTGTCGCCCGGCGATTTCGTGATGGTCGCCGGTTACCCGGGCAGCACCAATCGTTACGGGCTGGCCGACGAATTCCAAAACACCGCCGATTGGACGTACCCGGTCACCGGCCGGCATTTGAAGGCGTTGGTCGCGTTGGTCGAAGCCGAGGGCAAGAAGAATCCCGACATCGCCGTGAAGTACGCCAACACCGTGCGCGGTTGGGAAAACACGCTGAAGAATTACGACGGCCAACTCGAAGGCTTCCAGCGCATGGGCGCCGAAGGCGTGAAGCGCAAGCAGGAACAAGAAATGCTGGCGTGGTTGCGCAAGCGCGGCAACGACGGCAAACCCGCGTTGGAAGCGCACGACACGCTGCTGCGTTTGCATGCGCAGGCCATGAACACGCGCGATCGCGATTTGGTGCTCGGCCAAATGCTGCGCAACGGCGCGTTGGCGACGGCGGTGCAGTTGTATCGCTTGTCGATCGAACGCGAGAAGCCGGATGCCGAGCGCGAGCCCGGGTATCAGCAGCGCGATTACGCGTCGATCGAAGGCGCGATGCGTCAGATGGAACGCCGCTATCACCCGAAGATGGATCGCGAATTGCAGAAATATTGGTTGTCGCAATACGTCCGGCTGCAGCCGCAACAACGCTTGGCGCCGATGGATAAATGGTTGGGCGGCAACGACGAAAAAGCGATCAACAGCCAACTCAAGGCGTTGTCAGAGACCAAGCTCGGCGACACCGCCGAACGGTTGAAATGGCTGCAAGCCGATCGCAAAGCCTTCGAGCGCAGCAAAGACCCGGCGATCCGTTTCGCAGTGGCGATGACGCCGACGCTGTTGCAGTTGGAGGAAGGTCGCAAGACGCGCGCGGGCGATGCGATGGTCGCGCGGCCGGTGTTTCTGAATGCGGTGAAGGACCACAAGAAGAGCAAGAAAGAATTCGTGTACCCGGACGCCAACGGTTCGCTGCGCATCACGTTCGGGAACGTGATGGGTTACACCAAGCGCGACGGCTCCCGCCAGGAGCCGTTCACCAAGTTGGAGCAAGTCGCGGCCAAAGCCACGGGCAAAGAACCGTTCGACGCGCCGCAGGCGCAGTTGGATGCGATCGCCGCCAAGCGCTACGGCGGTTACGCCGACGCCAAACTGCGCACGGTGCCGGTCAACTTCCTCTCGAACCTCGACATCACCGGCGGTAATTCCGGTTCGCCGGTGTTGGACGGGCAGGGCAAATTGGTGGGCTTAGCGTTCGACGGCAATTGGGAATCGGTCAGCTCCAATTGGCTGTTCGACCCGGCGGTCACGCGCATGATTTCGGTCGATCAGCGCTACATGCGCTGGATCATGCAAGAGGTCTACCCGGCGCCGCGTCTGCTGCAAGAAATGGGCGTGCCCGCCGCGAAGTGAGGTTCGTAAACGCGTGCGCTCACGAAAACGGCGGCCTTGGCCGCCGTTTTCGCATGCCGACGCGGCTTGCCGCTCAGTCGTTCGGCAGGCAAAGCGCGTAGCCATTGGAGTAACGCACGCTGGTTTTGCCCCAACCTGTGCGAATGCCGTTGCAATTGATCGCGCGGTAGCCGATGGTGTTGCCGGCCGCGTCGAAGTAGTAATAAAACTCGCCGTTGGAGGTCGGACCGGGTGCGGCGGCGACGGCGATGCCGATCAGGAAAGAGGTCGCGATGGCGAGGGCTAGCGCTCGACGCGATGCGCGACGGAAGACGGTGTTATTCATGTGCTGTCCTTTTCCGGAATCTCGCCGGCGGATGCCGGCCCATCCACGCTAGCGCGAATGCGCTTCAAAAACCGTTACGGCGCCGCAAATCCGACGTTACGCCGCCGCCCTGGCGGATTCAGCTCGGCAACGAGTATTCGAACGTGTAGCGGTGCCCACCCTCGACGATCTCGATCGTCATCTCGCCGCGCAAGCCGATGAGGCCTTCGGTGCCGGAATCGGGCACCACGCTCACGCGCAATTCGCGTTCGCCGCGGTCCATCCGCCCCGAGTGATGCACGACGAAGCTGCCTTCGCGCCCGTCCAGCGTTCCGGCGATGCGCTCGATGGCCACATAGGCGCCGGAGCCTTCGGTCGCGGTCATGAAGCCCATCATCTGCACCACGCTGGTCGCCTCCAGCGGGCCGCGGAAACGCTTGTCGAAGCGGACATGCATCGCTTGCAGGCTTCCGCCCAGATCGAGGTTCGGTTGTACGGCGCGGGTGATGTCGAATTCGCCTTCGATGCGCGGCATGGTGTCGCTCTCCCGGGGCGGTTGCGCCCGTCGTCGCGCACGATCATGCGCGATTCGCGGCGCGGATGCACCGGTTGCGGCTTGATCCATCGCCGTAGCGCGATCAATCGCAAGGCGCTAGGAACCTGTTCAATCTATCCATAGGGCTTGTCCAATCGCATAGAACTGCGCCGCTTCTGTGCATCGGCTCGATCATCCCCCTCACTTTCGCGAAGCGAAGGGGGCGATGCGGAGCGCTACGAATCACCGACTCGTGCTCCGCTGAGCGCCCGAGCCCATGCGGGGGCCGCACGGGTCAGGGAGGGGTTAATACGACTCGCGCCTTTCTCACCCCCTCCCAACCGTCCGGCCCATCGGCACCGCCGATGGGCGTTCAACTGAGCGCGGGCCAATGGCCCGCAAACGCTCAGCTTCACCCCCCAGCGCTACGCGCAAGGGGAGGAGATCGCTCCCAAACGGTGTTGAATAGGCTCTAAGGCCATTGATTTGGCGACGTATTCAGCCGGTGCGACTGCGTTCGGCCGCGCTCGGGCTTTGCCATCCGCCACGGGTCTGTTAGTCTGCGCGGGTCGCGGATTCCCATGCCAGCCGGCCCCGTCTCCCGACCCGCAAGTGGATGCTTGCCCGGCTTCGCCGGAACCAGCGTTCACCGGACCAGCGTCATGGTCCCGGTTCGTTCCCACGGCTTCGCAGCCTCTCGGTCGAACCTGCGTTTGCGATGTGCCGGCTTGCAGGGCTCCGCGGGATTCCTTCCCCACTTGGAGCGCACACCATGAAGCCGCAACCGAAAGTTCTCGCCTGCGACGGTATCCACGAAGACGGTCTCGCGATGTTCCGCGACGCCGGTTGGACCGTCGAAATTTCCGATCCGATCAAAGACCCCGCCAAACTCGCCGCCGCGCTCGAAGGCGTGGACGCGTTGCTCGTGCGTTCGGCCACGCAAGTCACCGCCGAGGCCATCGACGCGGCCAAGCAGCTCAAGGTCATCGGCCGCGCCGGTGCTGGTGTGGACACCATCGACGTGGACGCCGCCACCGCCAAGGGCATCGCGGTGATGAACGCCCCCGACGGCAACACGCTGGCCGCCGCCGAACACGCGGTCTCGCTGATCTTCGCTTTGGCGCGCCATGTGCCGAAGGCCGACGCGGGCATGAAAGCCGGGCAATGGCCGAAAGCCGGTCTCACGGGTTTCGAATTGGAAGCCAAGCGTTTGGGCGTCATTGGTCTGGGCCGCATCGGCAGCACCGTCGCGCGCAAGGCGCAGGGCATCGGTATGGAAGTCGCGGCGTACGACCCGTTTTTGCCGGCCTCGGCCGCGGGCAAAGGCAGCGTGCCGCTGAAAACGCTCGACGAATTGCTGGCCTGGGCCGACATCGTCACCCTGCACATTCCGCGCACCAAAGACACCACGAATTTATTGTCCGAAGCGCGCATGCGTCAGATGAAGAAAGGCGCATATCTCATCAACGCCGCGCGCGGCGGTTTGGTCGATGAAGACGCGCTGTTGCGGTTGCTCGACGAAGGCCATCTCGCGGGCGCTGCGCTCGATACCTTCGCCACCGAACCGCTGCCGGCCGATTCGTCGCTGCGCGCGCATCCGAAGTTGATTCTCACCCCGCACTTGGGCGCGTCCACCAGCGAAGCGCAACAAGCGGTCAGCACGATTTTGGCGCGCCAGATCGTCGATTTCGTCGCCACCGGCGCGGTCGCCGGCTGCGTGAACTTGCCGCCGCTCACCGCCGAAGCCGCGCGCGAAGTCGGGCCGTGGATGCCGCTGATGTCGGCGCTTGGTCGCCTCGCTGTGCGCCTCGTGCGTGCGCCGACGCGCCTGGAAATCACCTACGCCGGCCGCACCGATGCGCTGGATACGCGTCCGCTCACGCGCTTACTGGTCGCGGCGTTGCTCGGCACCGCGTCCGGCCGCGTCACGCCGGTCAATGCGCTGCAGGAAGCCGCGGCGCGCGGTTTGACCGTGGCCGAAACCGTCGGCGGCGACGGCGACGGTTTCGATCGCTTGCTCAGGCTTCGCGTGGTCGGCGAAGGCAGCGACGGCAAAGTGCGCGCGCGCGAAATCGAAGCGACGCTGCATCGCGGCCCGCGCGTGGTGCGTTTGGACGGCGTCGAAATCGAATTCGATCCACTCGCGCACGTCTTGCTGATGCGCAACGAAGACCGCCCGGGCATGATCGGTCAAGTCGGTTCGCAACTCGGCGCGGCGGGCGTGAATATCGTGAACTTCGCGCTCGGCGCGGCCGGCGATGGTCAAGCGCGCGCCGCGATCACCGTCGATAAACCGCTGGACGATGCGCAGATCGCGATGCTCAAAGCGGTACCGGGCGTGCTGTCGATTCAGCAGGTGTGAACGGCTGGGAATCGGGAATGGGAAATTGTTAAAGGCGTAAACGCTGTCATCCCGAGCTGATAGGCGAGGGACCTGCTTTCAATCTTCGGATGCGCGAAGCAGGTTCCTCGTTCGGATGAATAGATTTCCGAGCGACCGCGAATCGATCGCGCCGGTTTTTCGCGAATTTCCTGCGTTCTCTCTCGATTCCCTTTTTATCCAGTTTCCTCTTCCCCCTTTCCCCGTTGCCCTCTCTCGCTTTTTCCGATTCTCCATTCTCGATTCCCTATTCCCATCATCACCCATGAAAATTTTGCTCGCACGCCACGGCGAAACGCCGTGGAACGCCGAAGGCCGCTATCAGGGCCAAGAAGACATCCCGCTCTCGTCCGTGGGCGAAACGCAGGCGCGCGCGCTCGGCGCGCGTCTGGCCGAGGTGCGCATCGATCGCGCCGTCGCCTCGCCGTTGACGCGCGCGAAAACCACCGCCGAATTCGCGCTCGGCGATGCGCGCAAAGCGATGCTGAGCGTCGATCCCGGCCTGATGGAAATCGCCCACGGCACGTGGGAAGGCTTACTCGCCAGCGAGATCCGCGAACGCGACGGCGAACGCTTGCAAGCCTGGCGCGATGCGCCCGACACGGTGCTGATGCCCGGTGCCGGCGGCGAATCGCTGCAGCATGTGTTCGACCGCGCATGGCCTGCGCTCGCGCGCGCGACCGAAGGGCTGGGCGCCGACGACATGCTGCTCGTCGTCGCCCACGACGCGGTGAACCGCGTGCTGCTGTGCCGCATCCTTGGCATCCCGTTCGCGAAGCTGTGGACGTTCCGACAAGCGCCGACCACCCTGAATTTGCTGGAAGGCCCGAATGTCGATTCGCTCGATGTCGTGCGCTTGAACGATTGCGCGCATCACACCGCACTGTTCGGCGAAGCGGTGCATCGCGCGTTGTGATTCGCTGCCCGTAGGGCGGGCCCCGGCCCGCCGTCGTTCTTCGTGGTTCAACGCATATCGAAGTACGGCGGGCCAGGGCCCGCCCTACGGCGATCTATCGCTTTGCTTCTCCCCACAAAGCGTGGAGAGGGTGGCCGAAGGTCGGGTGAGAGGCGAGGGGGCAGCGTTACGGCACCGCTCGCCCGCGCGCCGCTTCCCACAGCGCATACCACGCATCGTGCGGCAGCGGTTCGGCGCAGGCCTTCGTGCCTTCGTGCAATCGCTCGATCTTCGTGGTGCCCAGCACCGCGCGCACGCCGGGGATCGTCGCCACCCAGCGCAAGAGCAGCGACGCGGGATCGAGTCCGAATTCCGCCGCCATCCCATGCAGCGGTTCGTGCAGACGCGCGCCGATCGACGACTGGGCATCGAGCAAGGCGCCGCCGCCGAGCGGCGACCATGCTTGCGTTTCGGCGCCGCGGGCGCGCGTCGCCGCCAGCGTGCCGTCGTCCAGCGCCGCGCACTGCGCGAGCGAGAGTTCGATTTGATTCGCCGCGACGGGCAGCAAGCCATCGAACAGCCCGATAGCGTGCGCATCGAAATTCGAGACGCCGAAACCGCCGATGCGGCCCGTGCGTACTTCGTCGCGCACCCATTCGGCGATCTCGACGGGAACGAGCAATGGGTCGAAGCGATGCAGCATCAGCGTCTCGACGTAGTCGCTGCCGAGCGCGTTCAAACTGGCGTCCAGCGCGCGTCGCAAATGCGCGACCGACAGGTCGTAGTGCTGCACCCCGCGCGCGTTGCCGGGGCTGGACGACATGACGATGCCGATCTTCGCGATCAAACGCAGGCGTTCGCGCAGACCCGGGCGTCGTGCGAACGCCGCGCCGACCAGCGTGTTCGTGGTGTGTCCGCCGTAGATATCGGCCAAGTCCAGCGTGTCGATGCCCAGATCGAGCGCGGCTTCCAGCAGATCGGCCACGGCCTCGGGCGAAAGCCGCGCGCCCCATTCGCCGAAGCGCATCGAACCGAGAATGGGCGAAGCCGAGGTGGGCGAAGACGCGGACATGCAGGAATCCTGAGAGCGAGCGGCGCGAGATGCGCGACGATCATAGCGACGAAGGAGCGGCGATAATGCCGCGATGACCTCGACATTGCCCACGAATACGAATGCGCAGTCCACGCGCAGCCTCGCCGAATGGCTGGCCTACATCGAAAGCCACCATCCGAAATCCATCGCGATGGGCCTCGACCGCTGCCGCGAGGTGGCGCGCCGCATGGGCCTGGCCGCTGCCGCGCGACGCATCGTCGTGGTCGGCGGTACCAACGGCAAAGGCTCCACCGTCGCCTTTCTCGAAGCGATCGCGCGCGCCGCCGGTTGGCGCGTCGGCGCGTACACCTCGCCGCATTTGCTGGCGTACAACGAACGCGTGCGCATCGATGGCCGCGATGCGTCCGATGCCGATCTCGTCGCCGGTTTCGAGGCGGTGGAAGCGGCGCGCACCGCACTCGGTCACGAGCCCATCGCGCTGACGTATTTCGAGTTCGGCACGCTCGCCGCGTTATGGCTGTTCGCGCGCAGCGATTTGGATCTTGCGGTGCTCGAAGTCGGCCTCGGCGGGCGTTTGGACGCGGTGAACATCGTCGAACCCGATGTCGCGATCGTCACCACCGTCGATTTGGATCATCGCGATTGGCTCGGCGACACGATCGAAGCCATCGGCGCCGAAAAAGTCGGCATCGCGCGCGCCTGGAAGCCGCTGATTCTCGGCGACGACGACCCGCCGTCGAGCGTGCTCGGCCATGCCTACGCCATCGGCGCGTCGGCGGTGCGGATCGGCTGCGATTTCTTTTTCGAGCGCATCGACGACGCAGGCTGGCGTTGGCGCGAGATCGGCTGCGCATTCGACTTGCCGATGCCCGCGCTGGCCGCGCCGGTGCAATTGCGCAATGCCGCCGTGGCCATCGCCGCGCTGCGCGCTTTGCCCGACAGCGATGCATGGCCGGAGGCGATCTACTCCAACGGCGTCGCCCAGGCGCGCGTCGCGGCCCGCTTGCAGCGTTTCGAGCGCGACGGGGTCGAGATTTTGGTCGATGTGGGCCATAACCCGCAGGCGGCGCGCGCGTTGGCGGCATGGTTGGATGCGGCTTCATCGGAAGCGGCTTCTTCAGAGGCGGTGCGGCCGAACTTCGCGGTGTTCGCCGCGCTCGGCGACAAGGACGCGGCCGGAGTCGTCGAGGCCTTGGGCGCGCGCATCGAAACGTGGTGGCTGGCGGGTTTGGCCGACGCCGGTCCGCGCGGCGGCGATGTCGAGACCTTCGCCTCGCGACTGCAAGGCACGGTCGCCGCCGACGGTGCGCGTTTCGCGACCGTCGAGGAGGCGCTGGACGCGGCGATTCGCGAGGCGCGTCGTCGTGCGGCCGACGGCGAGACCCGCCCCCCGCGCGTGTTGGTCTTCGGCTCGTTCCACACCGCCGCCGCCGCGCTGCGGGTGTTGCATGCGGATGCGTCGTCCGTTTCCATCTGAGAGGGCGCCGAATTGAAGCTGCGGCGGTCGCGTTCGACGGCGCAGGCTATAATGCCCGCGCTTTTTTCGCCGAGGTGTGGCTCTTGGATACGCCCTTGAAACAGCGTCTCATCGGTGCGGCGGTCCTGATCGCGCTGGCGGTGTTTTTCCTGCCGATGTTGGTCAAGGGCCCTGCGCCGGACAGCGGCGTGTCCGATGTCTCGACCGATATCCCCGACGGCCCGGAAGGCGCGACGCAGACCCGCGATCTGCCCCTGGTGGCGCCCGGCGACGTGCCGAAAGGCGGCGCGGTGGGGATGGACGCCACGCCGGTCGATCGCCCTGCCGCAGATGCGCCGAGCTTGACGGCATCGACGGGCGATCCCGACACCGCGACCGATTCGGCATCCGCGACCCCGACAGACCCTGCGGCCGCAACCGATCCGACCGCCGCTGCCGCGTTACCTGCCACGGCCGCTGGCGGCAATTACGCGGTGCATTTCGGCGCCTACGCCACGCAGAAAAACGCCGAGACCGTCGCGGCCCTCGCCAAGAAATCGCAATTGCCGGCCTACAGCGAACCGGCCACCGTCGGCGGTAAAGCCGCTTGGCGGGTGCGGATCGGCCCGTATGCCAGCCGCGCCGATGCCGAAGCCGCGCGTTTGAAAGCGCTCGACGTGCGCAGCGATGTGCCGGTGCGCGTAGTCGTGTTGGATGCCGATTCCTCGCCAGCGGCGCCCGCCGCGCCAACGCCCGAGCCGCCTGCCGTCGAAGCGCCGAAACCCGTCGCGAAGCCCAGCGAACCGGTCGAAACCAAGCCTGCCGACACCAAACCGGTCGCGGCGAAGCCTACGGTCGTGAATCCGACCGTCGCGAAACCTGCTGTCGCGAAGCCGGCAGCGCCGAAACCGAGCGAGCCGGTGAGCGTACCGAAGCCGACGGCCTCGAAACCCGCCGACATCAAACCCGCGACTCCCAAGCCGCCGACCGCAACGGCGGCATCGGCGTCGACGCCGGCCACGGTCGCCGCTGCGAAACCCGCCGCCCCGAAACCTGCGGCGACCAAACCCGCCGAGAGCGGCCCGTTGGTCGCGGTCGCGCCGAAACCCAAACCGACGGCTGCGGCCAAGGTCGGGTTCGCGGTGCAGTTGGGCGCGTTCAGCGCCGCCGGCGATGCCACTGCGCTGCGCGACCGCTTGCGCGCGTCGGGCTTCGCCGCGTTCACCGAGACCGTCTCCACCGACAAGGGGCCTTTGACCCGCGTGCGCGTCGGCCCGGTGATCGATCGCGCCGCCGCGGACCAATTGAAAGCGCAAGTGAAAGCGAAAACGGGCGTGGACGGTCTCGTGCGCCCGCATCCTTGATGCGCGTCGAGACGATGCGCATCGCGCTCCACCGTTTCCCTTCGTATCGGTTCCCGTTCCATTCCGCGTCTCGTCGCTGAGCGCGCCCGTCACTTACGAGTTTCCGGAGTCACCACCATGTGCGGCATTCTCGGCATCGTCGGTATCACGGACGTCGCGGCGCAGCTTTACGACGGATTGACCGTGCTGCAGCACCGCGGCCAGGACGCCGCCGGCATCGCCACCGCCAACGGCACGCAGATGCGCGTCCACAAGGGCAACGGGTTAGTGCGCGACGCATTCGACCCGAAAGCGATGGCCCTGTTGCAGGGTCGCGTGGGCATCGGCCATTGCCGGTATCCCACCGCCGGCAGCGAAGGCAGCGACGAAGCGCAACCCTTCTACGTCAATTCCCCGTTCGGTATCGCGCTGGCGCACAACGGCAATCTGATCAACACCGACACCCTGCGTCGCGAGGTCTTCGAACAGGATCGCCGTAACGTCAATACCGAATCCGACTCGGAAGTGCTGCTCAACGTGTTCGCGCACGAGTTGGACAAGCAGCGCGTGCTCACGCCCGATGCCGCGTTCCGCGCGGTGGAAGGCGTGACCCGCCGCGCAAAAGGCGGATACGCGGTCTTGGCGGTGGTGTTGGGCCTCGGCTTGGTCGCCTTCCGCGACCCGAATGGCATCCGCCCGCTGGTGCTGGGCCGTCGCGATTCCGATGGCGGCAGTGAATTCGCGATCGCGTCAGAATCGGTGGCGCTGGACGTGCTTGGTTTCGAGCGCGTGCGCGACATCGCGCCGGGCGAAGCCATCGTCATCACCCCGCGCGGCGAACTGCATTCGCGGCAATGCGCCGACGGCGAACTGCGCCCGTGCATTTTCGAGTTCGTCTACTTCGCGCGCCCCGACTCGATGATGGACGAGATTTCCGTCCACAAGGCGCGGATGCGCATGGGCGTGACGCTCGGCGAAAAAATTCTGCGCATGCGCCCTCAGCACGACATCGATGTGGTGATTCCGATTCCCGACACCTCGCGCGACGCCGCGCTGGAAATCGCGAACACGCTGGGCGTGAAATACCGCGAAGGTTTCATCAAGAATCGTTACGTCGGTCGTACCTTCATCATGCCGGGGCAGGGCGAACGCGTGAAATCGGTGCGCCGCAAGCTCAACCCGATTCCGTTGGAATTCCGCAATCGCGTCGTCTTGCTGGTCGACGACTCCATCGTGCGCGGCACCACGTCGCAGCAGATCGTGCAGATGGCGCGCGACGCCGGCGCGAAGAAGGTGTATCTGGCCTCCGCCGCGCCGCCGGTGCGCTTTCCGAACGTGTACGGCATCGATATGCCGTCGCCGGAAGAACTGGTCGCGCACGGCCGCACCGAAGACGAAGTGCAGACGTTGCTCGGCTGCGATTGGTTGATTTATCAAGACCTGGCCGATCTCGAATCCGCCGTTGCCGGCCCGAAATTCCCGGGCCGAAAATTCGACAGTTCGTGTTTCAACGGCGAATACGTGACGGGGATCGAGCCCGGTTATTTCGAGCGCATTAAACAACTGCGCTCGGACGAGGCGAAGAAGAAGCGGCGGTTGGCGAGTTGAGTTTGCCTCTCGTATTTTCACGCGTTTCCTTCTTCCCGCGTGCGGGGAGAAGAGCGCCCCTCACCCTCGCTCGCTACGCTCGCTCCTCCCTCTCCCCGCACGCGGGGAGAAGAGCGCCCCTCACCCTCGCTCGCTGTGCTCGCTCTTCCCTCTCCCCGCATGCGGGGAGAAGAGAGCCCCTCACCCTCGCTCGCTACGCTCGCTCCTCCCTCTCCCCGCACGCGGGGAGAGGGGACTCCCTTCGCCGCGCTCGCTGCGTTCGCACTTCCTTCTCTCTAGGTGCGGTGAGAGGGTGTTCGATTCGCCTTGCTCGCTGCGCTGGCGCTTCCCTCTCCCCGCATGCGGGGAGAGGGTGCCCGAAGGGCGGGTGAGGGGCCGGCCTGGCCGAATTCTTCTCGACGGAATCGCAAATTTCTCAATGTCCTCCGTGTTCGCCGCCGCCCACGCCTGCCTCCGCGCCGCAACGCTCGACGATAAAGTCGCGCTGACGTTCGCGACCGCCGAAGCCTTCGCGCGCGGCGAACTGACCATCGACGAACACGCGCCGCCGCCGGAGCCCATCCGCATGCCCGGTCGTCCGGAGCGTCCGAAATTGGTGCATCCGCGCGAACTGCCGCGACGCGGGTTCGGCAGCGACGAGGGCCGCGCGGCCTTCATCCATTCCATCGCGCATATCGAGTTCAACGCGATCGATTTGGCCTGGGATGCGCTGTATCGCTTTCGCGGCATGCCGCGCGAGTTCTACGCCGATTGGGCGCAAGTCGCGCACGACGAAGCACGGCATTTCGTGATGCTTCGCAAACGCTTGAACGACTTCGGTCGCGATTATGGCGATTACCACGCGCACAACGGCCTGTGGGAAATGGCCGAGAAAACCGCGCATTCCGCGCTCGAACGCATGGCGCTGGTGCCGCGCGTGCTGGAAGCGCGCGGATTGGACGTGACGCCCGGCATGATCGACAAATTGCGCCAGCTCGGCGACGACGCCACCGCTGAGATTTTGGTGGTGATTCTGCGCGAGGAAATCGGCCACGTCGCCGCCGGTTCGCGTTGGTTCCGCTGGCATTGCGAGCGCGAAGCGCTCGACCCGGGAGCGACGTTCCGTCGTTTGCTCGTCGAATACGGACGCGGCGTACTCTACGGCCCGTTCAATCTGGATGCGCGCAGCGCGGCGGGGTTCAGCGAAGAGGAATTGCGCGCGCTGCAGGATGCGGTCGATACCGCCGCGTAGCCCACCGCGTAGAGCGGAGCGCAGCTCCGCTGAATTTCCACCCGAAGCGCTTCAGCGGAGCTGCGCTCCGCTCTACGGGGGCGATTGGAAAGAGAGCGTGGAGAGCGCCATCGCGCCGTTCGAGTCCACCCGCAGCACCGATCCCTGCGTGTACCAATCGCCGAGCACGATGCGTCGGCACTCGCGGCCATCGATCTCGAGCGTATGCACCGCCGGCCGATGCGTGTGGCCGTGGATCAGCGTCACGATCCCGTAACGGGCGAGCGTTTCGCGCACGGCATCGGGTGCGACATCGGTGATCGTCTCGAACTGCGCGCGATCGTCGGTTTTCATCGCTTGCTGCCGTTCGCGGCTGGCTTCGCGCGCTTTCGCCGCGAACGCGAGCCGCGCAGCGAGCGGCTGGGACAGGAATTGCGTTCGCCATGTGAGGTTTCGCGTCTGCGCGCGGAAGGCTTGATACGCGAGATCGTCGGTACACAGGCTGTCGCCGTGCATCAACAGCACCGGCTCGCCCGCCAACACGATCACCGCATGCTCCGGCAGCAAACGCAGCCCGGCGCGCTGGGCGAAATCGCGACCGACCAGAAAATCGCGATTGCCGTGCTGGAAATACACCCGAACGCCCGCGTCGGACAGCGCGCGCAATTTGTCGGCGACGAACGCGCCGATCTCGGACGGGTCGTCGTCGCCCACCCAGGCCTCGAACAGATCGCCGAGGATGTACAGCGCCTCGGCTTCGCGCGCTTCGCCGCCGATGAAATCGCCGAACAACTGCGCGATGTCGGGTCGCTCGGCGTCGAGGTGCAGGTCGGAGATGAAAAGTGTCGTCATGAGGTCATTGTAGGGCGCGCCCCGGCGCGCCGTCGCCATCCAAGACCGAGCGAATACCCGAACGAAGCCCCTAAGCCGGTCGAACCGGCCGAACCGACGCGGTAGGGTAAAATCGCCGCCTTTCCGCGCCACGGCCCCATCGCATGACCATCCGCACCCGTTTCGCCCCCAGCCCGACCGGCTATCTGCACATCGGCGGCGCCCGCACGGCGCTGTATTGCTGGCTGGCCTCGCGCCACGCGGGTGGGCAATTCGTGCTGCGGATCGAGGACACCGATCGCGAGCGCAGCACCCAAGGAGCGATCGACGCGATTCTCGATGCGATGGATTGGCTGAGCCTGAGCTACGACGAAGGCCCGATCTACCAGACGCAGCGTCTGGACCGCTACCGCGAAGTGGCGGAAAAGATGGTCGCCGAAGGCACCGCGTATTACGCCTACGAGACGAAGGAAGAACTTCAGGCCGTGCGCGAAGCCGCGCTCGCCGCCAAGGAGAAGCCGCGCTACAACGGCGCTTATCGCGATGCGAACGCCGGTTTTCGCGACGATCCCAATCGCGTGATCCGTTTCAAGAACCCGCTCGACGGCAAGGTCGCGTGGGAGGATAAGGTCAAGGGCCGCATCGAGTTCGACAATACGGAACTCGACGACCTCGTGATCTTTCGCGCCGACGGTTATCCGACCTACAACTTCGCGGTGGTGGTCGATGATCTCGACATGCGCATCACCGACGTGGTGCGCGGCGACGATCACGTCAACAACACGCCGCGGCAGATCAATATCTACAAAGCCCTCGGTGCGCCTGTGCCGAATTTCGCGCATTTGCCGATGATTCTCGATGAATCCGGCGCGAAGCTGTCCAAACGCACCGGTGCCGCCGACGTGATGGGCTATCGCGACGCCGGGTATCTGCCGCATGCGCTGCTGAATTATTTGGTGCGTCTGGGCTGGTCCCACGGCGATCAGGAAATTTTCTCGATCGACGAAATGGTGTCGCTGTTCGATCTGGTGGACGTGAACCCGGCCGCTTCGCGCTTGGATATGGCGAAACTCGGTTGGCTCAATCAGCAATACCTCAAGAGCGACGATCCCGACGCGGTAGCGAAGCACCTGGTCTGGCACTTGCAGACGGCCGGTTACGACCTGTCGAACGGCCCGAAGCCGGCCGACGTGGTGGTCGCCTTGCGCGACCGCGTGCAGACGCTGAAGGACATGGCCGAGCGCGCGGCGGTGTGGTATCGGCCGCTCGCCGAGTACGACGATGCGGCCGTGGCTAAACATCTCAACGCCGCCGCCGAAGCGCCGCTGCGCGATGCGCGTGAGCGGCTCGCCGCGCTGCCCGCCTGGACGGTCGATGGCGTGAGCGCCGCGCTGCACGCCACCGCCGAAGCGCTGGGCATCGGTATGGGCAAAGTCGCGCAACCGATGCGGGTGGCGATCACCGGCACGCAGGTCAGCCCGGACATCTCGCATACGGTGTTTCTGGCGGGGCAGGGCGAGGCGGTGGCCCGAATCGACGCAGCGCTGGCGAAATTGCCGCCGGCCTGAACGCCGCGTGGCGTTTTCGGCGCTGGAATCGCTTGAGTCCGCCGCGCCGCGCCGCCATCATCCCGCTATGAGCGCGCACCACTGCACCGACCCGCAGCACCATGTCCACGATGCCGAAGGCTTCGTGTCCGCGGTCGAGCGCGCTTGCCGCGAGCGCGGGCTGCGGCTGACGCCGATCCGCGCGCGCGTGCTGAGCTTGATCGCGGCGCAGGGTAAGCCGATCAAGGCTTACGACCTGCTGGACCGCATCCGCAGCGACAAACTCGAAGACGAGGACAGTGCGGGCGCCGCCGCGCCGCCGACGGTGTATCGCGCGCTGGATTTCCTGCTCGCGAACGGCTTCATCCACAAGCTCGAATCGGTGAATGCGTTCGTCGCCTGCCATCACCCGAACACGGCCCAGCATTCGGTGCCGTTCCTGATCTGCGACCGCTGCCACAACGCGGTGGAACTCGAAGACGAACGCATCGTCGCGTCGCTGGACGAAAAAGCGCGGGCGCTGGGATTCGTGCCGCAGGCGCAGACGCTGGAAGTCCACGGCATCTGCGCGCGCTGCGCGGACTGACGACACCTCCGATCCATCGATGCGGACGGAGTCCGTCTCGATCGATGGTGAAGATCGCGTTACGAAAACGTCAAAAAAAGTTCAAGAATGCGAGACCTTTCCTGTCGGCGACCATCGGGGATGCCGAAGGTTCGCCTCGCATGCGAACGCCCCGCCGCGGAGGCGGGAACTCTTTCATCGACCCGCGCTCCAAGCCTGCTCTTGCGAACGACAAGGATGATGTCATGTCCTCTCATCGATGCTGAGCGAGTGGCTGGACCGACATCGGCATGCGTTGGCCTGCGCGATCTCGATGGCGCTGACCTCGCTCGGCGTGTCCCTGCTCACGATGGCGTCGTTGCCGGCCCCGTATCGCAGCGATGCCACCGACGATGAAGCGCTGACGATCGTTTGGATCGAGCGCCGATCCGCGACCGTCGCACAGCCTCGACGCGACGAGGAACGGCCGAAGCGACCCGCTCGCGCCCACGATCGAGCGCATGCCGCGCAAGCGGGACGTCCGGCCGAACATTCGACGATGCCGGTCGCGCCTTCCGCCGATGCCGCTGCATCGGCGATGACGCCACCCGCTCGGGCGCCGCTCAATCTTCGCCTGCCGGAGCCCGCGATCGAGACAATCTCGCAAACGCGCGCGCCATGGCAACGGGGTGCGCCCGAGGACCTCAAGCCGCCTCCACGGATTGCGGTGCGGATCGAAGATCGTTCGTTGTTCGGGATCGCGCGCGGCAGAGAGTGCGCGGAATTGCGCGCCGCATTGAGCAAGGGATCGGAGAGCACCTATGCCATCGTCGAATCGATGCGCAAACGCGGCTGTCGATGACGTCGGTGGCGCGAGCCCGCAGGAAGTTGCACGCGCTGCGGAGTCGCCAGGGAGAGTGAACGACTCCACAGACGCGTGCGGGGGCCTCGTGATCCGCCGCGCTGCTGCGCGGCGGAAAATTTGGAGCGATCCGCCGCACCAATGCGCGGCGTGATCTTCAGCACTGCGATGTTCGGCAGTTTGATGTTCAGAAGAAGATGCGCAAACCGAGATTAACGTCGCGACCCGGCAGCACCACGCTGTCTTTCAAATAAGACGTGTGGACGCGCGCTTCGCGATCGGTCAGGTTGCGGCCGTCGACGAACACTTCCCAGCCGTAAGCGTCGGTATCCCAGTGATAGGCGAAATGCGCATCGACCAGGGTGTAGCCGGCGGTCGGCGTCTCGTCCGGCGCCACATCGTCTTGGCGCAGCACGCGCGTCGCGCCCAGGGAAACCCGCCACGCATCGGCGTCCCAACTCGCGCCCAGCCCGAACCGCGACGGCGCCACGCGCGGCAGCGATTCGCCGCTGTCCAATTCGCCGCGAACATGGTCGCCGAACACGCGTAAATCGAGCTTGCCCGCATCGTTATCGATCAGATGCGCGACGAATTCGGCTTCGATACCCGTGAAATCGGCGTCGGCTTGGGTCCACAACCGAATCGGCAACGGATCTTCGCCTTCCTCCTCTCCAGTCGATGCGCCGCTGTCGCGAAGATAGATGAAGCCATCGAAACGCGTGCTGTAGATCGATGTTTTCGCATCGAAGCGGTCGCTGTGGAAATGCAGGCCCAACTCGGCTTGATTCGCCCGCTCTTCGCCGAAATTCGGGTTCCCGATCTCGAACGATCCCGTCGCCGCGTGCGGACCGTTGGCGTACAACTCTTCCTCGGCAGGCGCGCGTTCCGCGCGGTCGAGATTCGCGCTGATGCGCCACGCATCGTTGATGTTCCAAAGCGCGCCGATCGAGAGCGTGAGCGGGCTGAAGTTACGACGCGGATTGCCGATGGCGTCCGTGCGCACGCGATCGACGCGCGCGCCCAGATCGAGTTGGAACGCGCCCCATTGCGCGTGTTCCACCACGAACAGACCCTGCGAGCGGGTCTTGGTGCGAGGCACGAAGGCTTCGTCGCCGATCGCTTCGAACGTGCGTTCGCCGACTTGCAGGCCGATCGCGCCGGTCCACGCGCCGAAGGCTTTGTGGGTGAGTTCCGCGCGGCCCTCGCTCGCTTCGCTGTCGAAGACGGTGCCGATTGCGTCGCCCTCGAATTCGGTGTGCTGGTAGGTGGTGTGCGCGAAACCGAAGCGCAGGCCGTCGAAGATCCACATGTCGCGATCGAGCCCGGCTTTGACCTCGAACCGATCCTGCAGCATATCGAGCGAAACCCCGGCTTCGCCCGCATCGGGATCGCCGGGTTCGCCGGGGTTGCCGTAGCGATTATCGAATCGCGACAGGGATGCGCCGACGAAGCCGTCGTCCGCGACGTACGACGCGGCGAGCGCACCGCTGCGCGTTTCGACGAAACTGTTGGCCTGCTCGCCGTTCGGTGTGTCGTAGTTCTTCAAATCTCGATAGACGCCATCGGCGTGCAACACCAGCGCGCCGTTCGCGCCCATCGCATCGACGCGCGCCATCGCGGTGCGTCCTTTGTTGACGCTGCCGTAGCGCAGTTCGGCGCGGCCTTCGATGGTGTCGTCCAGCGCGCGCTCGGCGATGCGGCCATCGACCACATTCACCACGCCGCCGATCGCGCCGCTGCCGTAAAGCAAGGTCGCCGGGCCTTTGAGCACTTCGATTTGATCGGCGAGGAAGGGCTCGATCGCAGTGGCGTGATCCTGGCTGATGGTCGAGACGTCCTGATTCGATAATCCGCCGGAGAGCACGCCGATGCGCGGGCCGTCGAGGCCGCGCACGATCGGCCGGCCGACGCCTGCACCGAAATGGGTCGTCTGCACGCCCGGCAAGTCGTCCAGGGTTTCGCCCAAGGTCGCGGCCTTGGCGCGATCGAGACCCTCGCCGGACAGCACCTCGATGGGTTGGCTCAACTCTTCCGCGGTTTTTCGCAGCGGGCTGGCGTTGACGATGATGCGGTCGATCTCCGCAGGTGCTTGATGGCGGTCGTCCGCGTCGTTCGTGGAGCTGTCCTGAGCGATGGCGACGGCCGGGCCGGCGCCGAGGGCCAGCAGGAGCGCGATGGACAGAGCGTTGCGGCGGTGGTGAGAACGAAGCGGCATGGTGGGGTACACTATGGAGCGGGATAGAAATGTTATAATGTTTCAACTCGAACGGGAATACCCCCAAACGTCATGGCCAGCACGTCTCATCGCCTGCATAACGCCGACCGCCTCGGATTCGCGGCTTCGTTCTTGTGCGCGATCCACTGCGCGCTGTGGCCGTGGTTGCTGGCGCTCGCACCGGCGTTCGGCCTCGAATTGGGCGGATGGGTCGATATGGACCAGGCCTTCGTCGTCTTCGCGACTCTGCTGGGCGTCTCCACCCTGACGCTCGGCTGGCGCCGTCACCGCACGTTCCGCGCCTGGGCGTTCTTGTTGCCGGGCTTGGCCTTCGTCTGGATGGGCTCGTTCGGCCCGCTCCACGACCACGACCTGCTTCATGCAGCGGTGATGACCGCGGGTGGCGTCATGCTCGCGCTGGCGCACTTCTTGAACCTTCGGCTGACGCACCTCGCCGCCGCCGCCGAGCCCGCCTCCGCGGCCGGTTGAGTCGATCGGTCAAATCGGTTGGCTCGAATCAGTTGCCTGAAACCGGTCGATTGGCTTGCGGCATGAGGCCGGGCGGCCCCCAAGCCGGCCCCACCTCAGTGGCAGTGCCTTTCCGGCGCATCCTCGCGTGTTACCATGCGCGGTTCGCGGCACACGCACCGCGCCGCGGTCGGGTATCGCCTTGTTCTCGCGCCGGTTTCGGTGCGCATGACGGCATCGAATTTCACGACATCAAGCTCCATAACATCGAGCTTCACTACATCGAGGATTTGCACATGGGTAAGGGCGACCGTAAGACCGCCAAAGGTAAACGCTACAACGCCAGCTACGGCAACGCCCGCCTGAAGTCCGCGGGTGCGCCGGCCGCCGGCTCCGCCGCCGTGAAGAAGGCCGCGAAACCGGCCGCCACGAAAGCGCCGGCTAAGAAAGTGGTCGCGAAGAAAGCCGCTAAAGAGTGATCCGTCCGCGTCTTCGGACGCGCGCAGCTTCTTCAGCGCGACATCGTCGAAACCCCGCTCCGGCGGGGTTTCGCGTGTCTGCGATTCCGATGTCGATGCGAGTTCGAGCGCGCGGCTCGTGGCTTCAACCCGCGCGCATCGCCGGAATGCGTTCGAGCCGCCCGTCGGCGTAATCGCGTGCGAACGGCAGATCGTCGCGATGCACGTAACCGATGAAGCAATCGCAGACGGCGTTCGGGCATGCGCGCGGGCGTAATTGCGACTCGAAACTGCCGTCGTACAGATTGCCCATCGGCGTCGCGACGAAATGGCAGCGACGCACGTCGCCGTCGCCGTTCACCGATACCACGCTATGCCCGGTCGCGCAGGGCGCGCCGAGACTCGGCGGCGGGTTTAGGTTGTAATCGAAATGCGGATCGATGCGTCGCAATCCGACGACATCGTCGTCGGTGTAGTACGCCGCATCGCGTTGGTCGTAGGCGTTGAGCCACATCGGCGTATCGGCGGGCAACGCGGCGCGCAACGTCGCGATCTCGTCGAAATGCTCGCGCATCGCGACCATACCGACGCTGTGGCGAATGCCGCGTCGGCGCAGTTCTCGGCAGCGCGAAAGAAACGCGGCGCGCGGCGTTTGGCTCGGATGATAAGTACACCAGAACGCGAGTTTGGTCGGGTCGGCGTCGTCGAGCCAGCGCGTGCCGATGCATAAATTGGTTTGGATCGCGACACGATGCAGATGCGGCAATCGGCTGAGTGCGATCATCGCCTCGCGATAGTGCTTGCGGACCAAGCCCTCGCCCCAGGGCGTGAACAACACCGACAGCGTGCGTGTCGTCGTGGCGCTCGCCCAGTCGATAAAACGCGACAAATCCGCGGCGTCGCGCTGTAGCGTCGCACGAGTGTCGCGGCGTTTCGCGAACGGGCAATACGCGCAGTCGTAGTTGCAACTGCTCAAACGCCCGCGATACAAAATCGACAGATGCGACGGCGACGCTACGCGCGCCTGGTGTTCGGTTTCACTCGAACGCATAGGCACGCATCCTGTCGGCCACGGCGGGCGAAATCAGCCACGGCCCGAGCGTGTCCGCGCGCGCCAGTCCTTCGGCGGTCGGCGCGATACGCCCAGCGTCGATCGTCGCCAAGCCGTGCGTTTCCAGCGCGCGCAGTTGCGGCAGATCGTCGAGGCAATCGGCGTCGAAGCGCAGCCGGTAGGCGGCGCGATCCAGGCCGCTACGGATCAGCAAGGACTGGATGACATAGCGCCGCCGTTGTTCGTCGCCATCCAGCGCGAAGCCGTAATCGGCGCCGGCGAATTCGGCGTCGCTGCGCTCCAGATAGTGCGACAAAATCTCCGCGACGCTGCGCCGCGAAACGCCGTATTCGCTGGAATAGTGCAGCGCTCGCGTGTACGAACGCGCGCCGCAGCCGATGCCGACCATGCCGTCGTCTTGGCAGCAGTAAGCGGGCGCGTCGCCATCGTCGGGCGCATGCGGTGCGCGGAACATGCGCATCGAGATTTGGCGATAACCCGCAGCCAGCAGCGCGTCGCGCCCGGCGCGATACAGCGCGGCGCGGTCGTCCTGCGGTTCGGGCCGCAGCGCGAACCGCGATTTACCGTCGCGCGATTCGATACGGCCCAAACCCGTCAGCGGCCGCACGTACAGCGGATACAGATAGATTTCCTCCGGGGCGTAGGCGAGCGCGCTGTCGATCGATGCGAGAAAACTCGCGACGCTTTGCCCGGCGATGCCGTAGATCAGATCGAGGTTAAGCGTGGAAAATTGCGCGTCGCGAATCGCATGGATCGCCCGTTCGACCTCCGCGCGCTGCTGCGGGCGCACCAAAGCGCGCACTTCGGCATCGGCGAAACTTTGGATGCCCATGCTGATGCGGTCGATGCCGGCATCGCGGCAGAGCGCCATTTTTTCGGCGTCTACCGTTTCGGGCGAAACCTCCATGCCCGACGGGATCGCGCGCGGATCGACTCCGGCGATGTCGCGCACGTCCGCGAACAGCGTTTTCAGCTGCGCTGCGCTCAGATAACTCGGTGTGCCGCCGCCGAGCGCGAAGCGCGCGAAGCGATGAGTATCCAGCGCTTGGACCGCGGCGCGCATTTGCGCGCGCATGCGGTCGAGGTAGCGCGCGACCGTATCCTCGGACGGTTTCGCCAGCGCGAATAGATTGCAAAACCCGCAGCGATACGAACAGAACGGGATGTGCAGATACAAGAACAATGCGCTGCGGTCTTCGTCGCGCCAGACATCGCGCAGCGGCACCGGCGCCGACAGCGGCCGATAAGCGGTCTTATGCGGATACGAATACGAATACGCCTGATACGGCGGCAGCGCCAACAAGGCGTCGAGCGTGGGTGCGTCGTCGGAGATTCGTGCGTTCATGGCGTCAATACGAAATGCGCGTAAGGCACGGTCATCACGACCTCGTGCGCGATGCGGTGACCGACGTAGCCGTCCTCGCCGTACGCGGTGCCGTGATCGGAGCAGACGATCACGAAGGTGGGAGCGCGGCGACGCGAGGCGTCGAGCAGCGGCGCTAAGGCGCGATCGACATGCTCCAACGCCGCGCAATGACTGTCGAGATCGTCTTCTATCGCGCCAGGAATGTAATGCCGATTCGGTTGGTGGATCGCGGACACGTTCAAGAACGTGAAACAGCGGCGGTCGCGCAGATCGTCGGCGCGCAGCCGTTCGCAAGCCAGCGCGACTTGACGCTCTGTGGCGTCGAGCGCGGTCACGCCGAAGGCCGGCGACCAATGCGCTTCGTCGAACAGATCGGGCAAAGCGCGTCCGAGCGGATTCAGCAGATTGAAGAAACCGACGCCGCCGATGCAGATCGTGCGATAGCCGAGATCCGAGAAGCCTTGAACGATATTCGCGCGGTCCGAGAAGACGAAGGTGTTGGCGTCGGTGGTTTCGCTGCCGGCGAAGTCCAGCGCGAACAAGCGCGGATGCGGGCCAGGGCGCGCCGGTGTCGGCAAAAAGCCTGCGAAAAAGGCCTGATGCGCGGCGTAGGTGAAGCTGGCGGGGGTATGACGCTTTTCCCAGCCGTCGGGCGACAAATGCGGTGTGAGGGTAGGCAATCGCCCAGCCTCGAAGCAGCGTTGCGCCGCGTCGTAGCGCAGCGTATCGAGCGTGACGAAGAGAATGTCGTGACTGCCGACGATCTCGTGCATGTTCAACGTCGGCGCGGCGGATCTAAGCATGCGCGGCCTTCGCCTTCCTCAGCGTCGACATCAGCACCCGCCGGCCGAACCACGAGGCCTGATCGTCGTAGGTTCCGGCGCCGTCCCAGGCCGTCGCGCCCGGCAGCAAATCGCCGAACGCGTTGGCTTCGATCACGATGGCGCGCTCGCGGGTCGGAATCAGATCGAAGCCGATGCTGCAGGCGTTCGGGAACGCAGTGGCGGCATTCCGCACCGCTCGCACGACGCGTTGCTTCGCCTCGGTGTCCAACACATCGTCGATCGCGACGCGGCGATTGCCAAGATGCAGGTTCGTCATCGGGTGCGCGGCGGCGCGCGCGACCCATTGCCGCGGTTCGCCGGCTGTACCCACCACACGCAAATCGAAATGCGCGCCACCGACGGTGCGCGGTTTCGAGACCCAGGCTTCGGCGTACGCGCCCTGCATCGCGATCGCATCGATCAGTGCTGCGATGTCGCGCGAATCTTCATAGCGCTTCGGTCGTAGCGTGTTGAAGAGCCGAACCGCGCCGTTCTCGCGGACCAGCTCCGCGCTGGTGTACGCGCATTCGCGCCCGTCGCGATTCCGTCGGTAGGCGACGACGCCGGCTGCCGATGAGCCGTAGCGCGCCTTCAGAAACGCGCGATCGGCACTGGCCGCGTCCATTCGTTCGCGTAATTCCGCATAGCGTTCGACGCGCCCGAATAAGGCCGGCGTGCGCGCTCCGATCGCGTCGAGACGATGCTGGCACTCCAGTTTGTCGCACATCGCCAGAATCTCTTGCGGCGTGTTGAACCACACGACATCCGGCGAGGCGGCATCCAGCCGACGCAGCAGATCGGCGAAGCCGGCGAACCACAGCGACTGATGCGCGAATTCGCCGTGCGCGAGCGGCGCAGGCGGCGATCCGCGTTCGCCGCCGCAGCGCCAACCGTGTCGGATCAGCGCGTCGCGCAGCGGCGTGGAATCGCCGGGCGAGTCGATTTTCGCGTCGTCCTGTCCATGCGCACGCAGACGCGCGACGACGGCGTCAGGATCGCGCAGCACCTCGCTCCAATCGATCACCTCGACGGACGCGGCCAATCCTGGGCTGCGCGACTCGGCGGCCGCGAGCAAATACCGCGTTCGCCGATGATCGGCCTGTCCGATCAGGATCATTGGCGACCACCGGCGGGGATGACGATACCCATCCGTGAGCGTCGCTTACTCGGCGACTTCGACGTAACGGTCTCCGTCGGTCTCTTCTGCGTCCTGCGGATCGTCGAGCACGACGCGGCAGGGCAGGGTTTTCAGCTTGTTCTGCAGATCGTCGCCGATGTAGTGATGGCTCAAATCCAGCGTTTGCAGACCTTTGAGATGCGGGCTGTCCAACAACGCCTGTGCGCCGACATCGCCGATGGTGCCCATCGACAAATCCAAGGTCTTCAATTCGCCGAGCCACGGCTGCGCAGCCAGAAATACGGCCAGTTCGTCGCTGATCTGCGCGTTGCGCAAGCCCAGGTAGTCCAAACGTTGCGGTTTGATCGCGGCGAGCAGTTTCGCGTAGGTCTCCGTATTCCCATCGAAACCGTAGTTGTCGTCGCCGAGCCACAGTTCCAAGCGACGCAGCGCGGGCAGGGTCGAGGCGGCGAGCGCATCGACGATCGCGCTCGGCAAGCCGCCGCACTCCACCGCGAATTCTTCGAGGAATTCGTGAGCGATGGGTTTCAATTCGAGCTGCGTGCTGCCGCGGATGCGCAGAATCTGCAGCATCGGGAACGCATCGAGCAAGGCGTTGTATCCGCCGCACTGGATGATCCAGGAGATTTCGCAGTCTTCGTAGGTCATGTCGCCGACGAACAGCGCCCGCAGCGCGCCCAGTTCGCCGCGACGCTCGATCAATGCGTCGATGTACTCTTGCGGCGACTCATCGTGCGCCTCGCTCCACGCGCCGATCACCAAGGCATCGAGCGAAGACATGTCGACTTGCGCGAGAAAAGCATCCAGCAACTCGCGCTGGCTTTCGGCGGAGTCGTAATCCTGCGCCAAGCGATACACCGTGGTGCGCACCGAGGCCGGATCGGCGATGGTGTCGCCCATGCGGAATTCGACGACGGGTTTGCCGAAGAAACGATCCTGATTTTGATTGACGGTCACGATGGGCTCCTTGAGTGAAATGCTTGGAAAAGATGGGCGATGACGATGGTTATGAGGCTATTTTTTCGCCGAGGACGCGCGCTCGGCCACCGTTTCCGCTTCGCGCCATGCGCGCAGCAGATTGCCGCCGAGAATTTTTCGGATGTCCGCATCGCGATAACCGCGCGCCTGCAGGCCGGCGATCAGGTTCGGAAAGTCGGCGACAGTCTTGAGGCCATCGGGTAAGGCGCCGCTGACGCCGTCGAAATCCGAGCCGATGCCGATGTGATCGATGCCGACCAGTTTCACGCCGTAATCGATTTGCTCGAGAACACGTTCGATCTCGGTCTTCAGCGGCGGATGGGTGTCGTCCCAGTGTTTGTCGAACGCGTTGAAATCTTCCAGCGGCTCGCCCGCGGCGGCGTGCGCCGCGTTGCGGCGATGGAATTCGGCCGCAGCGCTGAAATACGCCTGCGTCTGCGCGGCGGAAGCGGGATCGACGAACGGGTTGCCGAACGGGATTTGGATCACGCCGCCTTTCGCGGCGATGGCCTTGGCCAATTCGTCGCTGAGATTGCGCTCGAACCCCGGCGTGAAATGGCGCAGCGCGGAATGCGTGGCGACCACCGGGGCCCGACTGAGTTCGACCGATTGCGCCACCGCGTCGTCGGACAAATGCGACACGTCGATCATGATGCCCAGTCTGTTCATCTCGGCGACGACATCGCGGCCGAACGGGCTGAGCCCTTTCCACTTCTTCTCGGCCGCATACGACGAATCGGCGATGCGATTGTTCGCGCTGTGCGCGAGCGTGATGTAGCGGATGCCGCGATCGAAAAACGCGCTGAGTTTCGACAGATCGTCGCCGATGGGCGCGCCGTTTTCCATGCCCAGCGGCAACAGCACGCGCGGTTCGCCGCCGCGGCGCGATGGCGCGCGCAGGCGGTCCACATCGCGCGGCGAGCGCAGTAGCGCGAATTTGTCCGGGTGCCGCTGCGCCAGCGCTTCGATCGCATCGATCATCTGATTCGCGATTTTCCAGGCGCTGCCGTCCTCGTCTTGGCCGGACGAGGTGTAGATCGACATGAACGCGACGTCCAAACCGCCGGCGCGAGCGCGCGGGTAATCGAATTCGCGATCGTTCTGCAACTGGCCGAGATCCGCCCAGCGCTTGAGCAAGGCGGTGGGCGCGTCGATATGCGTATCGACGATCACCGCGTCTTGGGCCAATGCGTGCGCGGCGCGCTGGCGCGCATCGAGGGCATCGTTGGCGCCAATGGAATCGGCGGCGAAAGCGGTCGCGACCGACGACAGCATCAAGCCGCCGAACAGCGCGAAGAATAGCGAACGCGAAAGCGAAGACGGACGCATCGAGCGCTCCTGTGTCGTGTCAGAAGGGAAGCGACGCGCGCGCGCCGCCGATGTAGAGATCGCGCAACAGATCGCCGCCCAGCCAGTAGCACAATTCGGCGGGACGGCGCACGCGCCACAATGCGAGGTCTGCGCGCAGACCGAGGCGCAGTATGCCGCGGTCCTGCAGCCCCAGCGCGCGCGCGGCATGCACGGTCGCGCCGCGCAGCGCCTCTTCGGGCGTCAGCCGAAAATGCGTGCAGGCCAGCGACATCGCCAAGCGCAGCGACAGCAGCGGCGAGGTGCCCGGATTGCAATCCGTGGACACCGCCATCGCGACCCCGCGTTCGCGGAAGATGTCGATCGGCGGGCGTTTGGTTTCGCGCAAGCAATGGAACGCGCCCGGCAGCAGCACCGCGACCGTACCGGCGCGCGCCATCGCTTCGACCGCATCGTCGCCGGTGTATTCGACGTGATCCGCGGACAGCCCGCCGTAGTCGGCGACCAGCGCCGCGCCGCCGAGGTCGCTGAGCTGATCGGCATGCAGTTTCACCGGCAGATCGAGCGCGCGCGCTGCGTCGAACACGCGACGCGTCTGCGCCGGGGTGAAACCGATGCCTTCGCAGAACGCATCGACCGCATCGACCAAACCTTCGGCGCGCAACTGCGGCAGCCACGCGACGACCGCATCGATGTAGCCGTCGGCATCGCCTGCGAATTCGGGCGGCAGCGCATGCGCGCCGAGATAGGTCGTGCGCACGTCGATGCCGAGCGTCTCGCCGACGCGGCGCGCGACGCGCAGCAGTTTGCGTTCGTTGTCGAAATCCAAGCCGTAACCGGATTTGATTTCCAGTGTCGTCGCGCCGTCGCGCAGCAGCGCCCGTGCGCGCAGTAGCGTTTCCGCGAGGATATCGTCTTCGCTCGCCGCGCGCACGGCGCGGACGCTGGACAGAATGCCGCCGCCGGCGCGCGCGATGTCTTCGTAACTCGCGCCCTGCAGGCGCAATTCGAATTCGTGCGCACGGTCGTCGGCGAACGCCAGATGCGTGTGGCAATCGATCAGACCAGGCGTGACCCACGCGCCGCCGGCATCGATCGTCTCGTGCGCTAACGCTTCGGTTGTGCCCGGCAACGCGCTGCGCGAACCGACGAACGTCAGAGTGCCGTCTTTCCATGCCAATGCGCCGTCTTCGACCGCGCCGTAACCGTTGCCGTCCAGCGTCGCCAGCGAGGCGTTGAGCAGCAGCGCGTCCCAGGGCGGCGTCGCGCTCATCGAATCGCTCCCGCTTCGCGCAAGGCGTGCGCATCGAACCCATGCGCCGCGCAGATCGCGTCGGCGTGTTCGCCCAGATGCGGCGGGCGTTGCGGCGCGACGATCGGCGATGCCGACATCCGCAGCGGACTGGCGATCATCGGAATGCCGTCGGCTTCGATCCGCAGGCCGCGCGCGGTGGCGAGCTCGCCGAACGCCGCGTCGCGGACGGAATTTACCGGCGCGGCGGGAATGCCTGCGGTTTCGCAGCGTTGCACCCAATCGGCGACGGTGTCGTCGGCGAAACAGCGGGCCAATTCCGGCACCAACCAATCGCGATGCTCGACGCGCGCCAGATTGGTGGCGCAACGCGGATCGTCGCGCCATTCCGGGCGCCCGATCAACGCGCATAGCCGCTCCCACAGCGCGTCGCTGCCGCAGGCGATCACGAACGCGCCGTCGCGGGCGGCGAAGCTTTGGTAGGGCACGATGGTCGGATGCGCGTTACCGCAGCGGCGCGCGTCGTCGCCGGTGAACAGCACGCTGCAGACCACATTGGCGAGCGCCTGCATTTGGGTGTCGAACAAACTCACTTCGATAGCCTGGCCTTCGCCGGTGCGTTCGCGCTGGTGCAGCGCAGCCAGAATCGCGATGGTGGCGTTGAGGCCGGTGGTCAGGTCCACGGTGGCCACGCCGACTTTGCTGGCGGGGCCTTCGACCGGGCCGGTGATCGCCATCAGCCCGGATTCGGCCTGCACCGCCAGGTCGTAACCCGGCCGTTGCGCGTCGGGACCGCTGCGACCATAGCCGGAGATCGCGCAGTGGATCAGGCGCGGGTTCAGCGCGCGGGTGCGGGCGGAGTCGATGCCCAGCGATTCCGGCACGCCGGTGCGGAAATTCTCGATCAGCACGTCGGCTTCGCGGATCAATGCGTCCAGCAGCGGCCTCGCGTCGGGATGGCGCAGATTCATCGCGATCGAACGCTTGCCGCGGTTGGCGCTGGCGAAATACCCGGAGATATCGCCGCGAAACGGTGGGCCGTAGCCGCGGGTGTCGTCGCCGTCCAGCGGCTCGATCTTGATCACCTCGGCGCCGAGGTCGGCCAGGGTCATGCCGCACCACGGCCCGGCCAGGACGCGCGACAAATCCAGCACCTTGATTCCCGCCAACGCCGACATCGATCCGCCCAGTATCAATCCGATGCGCAGTGTAGCCGGTCCGCGCGTTGCGGCTTCGCGATGGCGGTATGAGCGGCTGTGGGAGCGGCTGTAGGAGCGGCTGTAGGAGCGGCTGTAGGAGCGGCGCAAGCCGCGACCCTCCCCGCGTGCCCCGGAGCCCGTCGCGGCTTGCGCCGCTCTTACGGGGCATCGGCTGGATGCCGAACGGCATCGATCTGCGACAATGCGCGTATGAACACGCAGATCACCTCCGTCGATGGCCGCTGGCGCACGCCGGGAATAGCCAATCTGCATTCGCACGCGTTCCAGCGCGCGATGGCGGGCATGGCCGAGCGCGCGACGCATCCTTCCGATTCGTTCTGGACCTGGCGCGACACCATGTACCGCATGGCCGAGCGTTTCGATCCCGATTTACTGCACGCGGTGGCGGCGCAGTTGTACGCGGAGATGCTCGAAGCGGGGTACACGACGGTCTGCGAATTCCACTATCTGCATCACGCGCCCGACGGCGCGCCGTATGCCGATCCCGCGGCCATGTCGCGCGCGCTCATCGCCGCCGCGCGCGAAACCGGCATTCGATTCACGCTACTGCCGGTGCTGTACATGACCGGCGGTTTCGACGGCCGCGCGCTGAACCCGCGTCAGCGTCGGTTCGGTCACGATGTCGATGCGTATCTGCGCCTGTTCGAGACCCTGCGCGCCGAACAAGACGCGACCTTGCGCATCGGTTGCGCGTTGCACAGTCTGCGCGCGGTGCCGCCGAATGCGATGGCGGCGACGCTGAAAGCATTGCCCGCGGAAACGCGCATCCATCTGCATATCGCTGAGCAAATCGGCGAAGTGCAGGACAGCCTCGCGATTCGCGGCGACCGCCCGGTGCGTTGGCTGCTCGATCACGCGCCGGTCGATGCGCGCTGGACGTTGGTTCACGCCACGCATCTGGAGGTGGACGAGATCGTCGGTATCGCCGATCGCGGCGCGACCGTGGCGATTTGCCCGACCACCGAAGCCAACCTCGGCGACGGCCTGTTCCCGCTACGCGATTTTCTCGACGCGAACGGCATCTGGGGCATCGGTTCGGATTCGCATATCTCGGTCTCGCCGGTGGAAGAACTGCGCTGGCTCGAATACGGCCAGCGCCTGATCACCCGCCATCGCAATATCGCCGTGAGCGAAGCATCTCCCAGCGTCGGCGAGACTTTGCTCGCGGGCGTGCGCGCGAGCGCTGCGCGGGCGACCGGCTTCGACGCGGAGACGCTCGTGGCGGACACCGTGACGCTTTCCGCAAACGATGGCGATGCGCCGCAATTGGTGGGCGCGACGGCCGACGACATCGCCGACCGTTGGATCTTCAGCGGCAATCGCCCGGCGATCGATCGCGTCGAGGTCGCCGGCCGCACGGTGGTCGCCGATGGTCGCCACGTCGAACGCAAAGCCATCGCCGCGCGGTTCGCGGCGGCGATGGCGCGACTGCGGGCGATTTGAGGCGTCTTTCAACAGCCGGCTAGGCGCGCAGCGGCATCGCCGTCGGCGCTGCGAAGTTCGGGCGCTATCGCAACGTCGCCGGGGAGCAATCGCTTTTCGCGCCGCGCTCGCCCGTTCGCGATGCGCGCAGCGCCGACGCGAACGTGTCGGCAGTGCCGTCGTTCGGCGCCGGTTCCACGCGCAGCAGCCGCGCCAACAGCGGGTAAAGATCGACGTTATCGAACGCCGGCAATCGCGCGCCGCGACAGAACGCCGGACCGGCCGCCACGAACACCGCACGCATGGTCGGGTCGTCCATCGCGAACCCGTGCTCGCCTTTCACCGGTTGGTCGTAAATCTGATGCTTTCGGCTCTGCACGCGCCAGCCGGTCCGCACCTGGCACACGATCGGCGGAATCCGCGCGTTCGTACCGAAGCGCCATGCCGTAGGCAAGGTCTCGCGCGTCCAGCAATCGAAATGCGGGTGCGCGCCGAGAAACACGCGTTCCACCGTTTCGCGTTGGCCGGGGTTCGGACGCAGCCCCAGCATCGTGCCCCACCATTCCGTCTCGTACAGCGCGGGATCGAGCACATCCTCCAACCACACGCGCTGATCGAGCGGCACATCGGCCATGCCGTGATCGGAGACGACGATCAGATCGGTGCGGGCGAGCAGGCCGCGCTCGCGCAGGCCGTCGCGCACGCGCGCGATCGCATCGTCGATACGTCGCAACGCGCCCATCGCGCGTTCGGAGCGCCCGCCGTCGAGGTGCGACGCCACGTCGTATTGCTCGAAATACAACGTCAGCAATTGCGGGCGACGCTGCGGCGGCAGATCCAGCCACGCCAGAATCTGATCCGCGCGCGCCTCCGGCGGCACGCGCATGTCGAAGGCGCGGCGATAGCGAGGTTCTTCGCCCGCGATGCGCGCTTCCGAGCCCGGCCAGAACATCGTCGCGGCGATGCCGCCTTGTTTCTGCAGCGTGGCCCAAATCGGTTCGCCGCCCCACCAGCGGCCGTCCTTCGCGCTCTCGTCTTTCGAGACGTAACGGCCGAGCGTCGCATCGATCATGTTGTTGTGGACGATGCCGTGATGATCCGGCCGCAGCCCCGTGACCAAGGTGTAGTGGTTCGGAAACGTCAGCGTCGGGTAACTCGGCGTCATCCACGCCGCGCGCACGCCGTCGGTCGCGAAGTCATCCAACGTCGGCACCGCGCCGGTGCCGAGTAAGTCGGCCGGCATGCCGTCGATGGAGATCAACAACACGATGCCCGTATCGGTGCCGCGAGACCGATGCGAGGGGCCGTCTTCGCGTGCGACGCGCGGGGCGCAGGCGGTCGTCGCTATCAGCATCGCGGCGAACAGGCACGCGAGCGCGCTGCGGGCGAGGGCGGTGCGGCTCGGCGGCCGGTTTCGGCAAAGACGGGCGAAGGGCATTGGGCGATACTACCGGGCGAGCAAGCAACTCGAAAGGATCGCACCATGGCGCGACATCCGTATGTACGACCGATGGCGTATGGCCTCGTCGCTCTGTTGCTGTTCTCGCCGACCACGCGAGCGGAGACGGACGCGCCGATGCCGATGAGCGCCCGCTGCGACGTGTGGGCGCGCGAGCTGAGTTTCGCGCGCAGCGTCGCCGAACACGATGCCGCCGCATTTCGCGCGCATCTGCATGCCGGCGCGGTGTTCGGCGTCGGTCGCGATCGGCAAACGCGCGGCGCCGACGCCATCGCGCGGCGGTGGGCCGGCATCGTCGAAGGCAAGGCGATCACCATCGAGTGGTATCCCGCGTACACCACCGAAAGCGCCGAGGCGCCGGGGATCGTCTGGTCGTCCGGGCCGTCGCTGGTGATCGAAAACCCCGGCGCGGCGGACGCGCGCTACAGCATCGGTGCTTTCCATTCGGTGTGGCATCGCGGCGAAGACGGCGTCTGGCGCGTCCTGTTCGACGACGGCGCGGACAGCCAGCCTGCCGATGCCGAACAGGTGCGCGCCTTCCGTGCCGGTCGTCGCGAGACCTGTCCCGAGCCGCCGGTCACGCCCACGCCGCCGCGTTCCTGAGTCGTCGTGTCGTTGGGGGCGTATCGGCTGAACGATCCCGCACCTGAACCGTGGTGAGGTCGCCTCGCATCCTGATGCCGAGGCACATGCGCCAGCTCTTCGCCGGGTGTATATGTGCGCCATCGTCGCCCGCCGACGCACCGTATCGAGGCCACAGGTATGAAGACGCTCCCGATCAAGACGCTTTCGATCAAAACGCTCGCGCTCGCGCTGCTCGTATCGCCGCTGTGTCCGGCCGCTGCGCTCGCGCAAACCGCTGCCGCGCAGACGATGACGTCGCAAGACGCGATGCTGCAAGAAACGACGGTCGCGGTTTCAGCCGAGCCCGCGCAAACGGCGACCGCCGCCGAGTCTGAGCCGACGACCGCCGAAGTCGCCACCGAAACGCCCGCAACGCAGCCGCAATCCGCGCGCACCTGTCTCACCCTCACCGGTTCGCGCGTCACCGCCCAACGCAATCTGCGCGCCGTACGCGAAGGCCGCCCCGAACGCGAATGCGCCAACAGCGCCGGCCGCGTCTACAGCGAAGACGACATCGAACGCACCGGCCAACGCAGCGTCGCCGATGCTCTGCGCACGTTGGATACCGGCATCCGCTGAATCGACGGGCCGCACAACTGATCGATTCGATTTCGATTTGTATCGTCATCCCGGCGAATGCCGGGATCCAGCATTGAACTCTTCGCGAAGCGAGATCCCGGCATTCGCCGGGATGACGAGATAGCGTTTGCGGGAGTGATCGGAGAGACGGCGGCTCCCCGATTTAGATGGCATCGATCTTTGCAACGGCTGCTGCGCACCCCTCAGCCAAACAAATCCCCGGTCGCCATCGACTTATCGCTATCCGCGCTTTCGACGCAACCCGCGCCTTCCAGCCGCAGCAGCGCGGTTTTGATCGGTAAGCCACCGCCGAAGCCGACTAGGCTGCCGTCCGCGCCGATCACGCGATGGCAGGGCAGTACGATCGGCAGCGGGTTGCGCCCGTTCGCCGCACCCACTGCGCGTACCGCGTCGGGTTTGCCGATGGCCCGCGCCAAATCGCGATAGCTCCAGGTTTCGCCGAACGGAATCGTCGCCAGCGTTCGCCACACCTCGCATTGGAATAGCGTGCCCTCCGGCGCGAGCGGCAGATCGAAGGTCTTGCGCGCACCCGCGAAATATTCGTTCAACTGTGTCCGCGTCGCGATCAATGTCTCGGCGCACGCGCCGCGCGCATCGGATCGCCAATGCGCACGATCGACCGGATGCCGATTGCTCGGAAATTCGATATGCCGCAGACCCTTCGCGTCGGCGGCGATGGTCAAAATGCAGATGGGCGTGTCGAAACGTTCGAAATACATCGCCATCATGCCGCTGCCGCCTCCACGGAATCGTTCGGAAGATGCCACAGATGCAGCACCGCGTACGCGCGCCACGGCCGCCACGCCTCCGCGCGCACCGCGGTGGCGCGTTCGCTCAAGCGCGCGACGCCCGCGGGCGCGAGCCGCTGCTGCAGCACCAAATCGCCAGCGGGAAATGCGTCCGGTAGCGCCAATCCGCGCATCGCGATGTACTGCGCCGTCCAATCGCCGATGCCGGGCAGCGCGGTCGCGCGCGCGACGAAATCCTCCAATCGTTGCCCGCCCTCGAACGACAGTCGGCCTTCGACGACCGCAGCCGACAGCGCGCGAATCGTCGCCGCGCGCGTCTTCGGCAAACCGATCGTTTCCAGCGGCGCATCGCGCAAGCGTTCCGGCGCGGGAAACGTGCGATCCAAACCATTCGTCGTCGCGCGATGACCGCCCCAGACATCGACCAAGCGTCGCGCCAACGTGGTCGCTCCGGCGACGCTGATCTGCTGCCCCAACACCGCGCGCACCGCGAGTTCGAAACCGTCCCAGCCGCAGGGCACGCGTAGACCGGGACGTTGCGCGATCGCGCGCGCCAACAGCGCGTCCTGCGCGAATAAGGCATGCATATGCCGTAGATCCGCATCCAGATCGAACATGCGCCGCACGCGATGCACCAGATCGGGAATGCATCGTGTTTCGCGCGGGTCGAGATCGATCAATTCCAGCCGCAATTCGGGTTTGTCGGCGATCGCGCCGACGCGCAACCAAGCGCGACCGTCGCCGATCGCACGCGAATACGCGTCGTCGTCCACGCGTTCGATCCCGGGAATCGCACGCTTCGCGAGGAAGCGCAGCATCAGCCCGAAATCCAACGGCGGCCGATAACCGAGCCGCAGCGTCAGCACGCCCGCCGGCGCTTTCGCAGCCGACGCACTGCGGCGAATCGCGCTCGGCGGCATGCCGCAGCCGTCGAGGAACGCGGCGTTGAATCGACGCAGACTGTTGTAACCCGCGGCCATCGCGACATCGGTCGCCGGCAACGCGGTTTCGGTCAACAGTTGTTTCGCTAAAAGCAAACGACGCGTCGCGTGGACGGCGTGCGGGGTCGCGCCCACATGCGCGAGAAACACACGCTGCAGTTGTCGCGCGCTCAAACCCACGCGCGCGGCGAGCGCGGTCACGCCTTCGTCCTGCAGCGCGCCCTCGGCGATCAGCGCCAACGCGCGCCGCACCGCTTCTTCGCGCACCTGCGCGAACGCATCCGGCGACAATTCCGGCCGACAGCGCAGGCAAGGCCGATAGCCGGCGGCCGTCGCGGCGGCGGCGTTGGGGTAGAAGCTCAGATTGCTGCGTTTCGGCGGCGGCGCGGGGCAGACTGGCCGACAATAAATGCCCGTGCTGCGCACCGCGACGAAAAACACGCCGTCGAAGCGATGATCCTTCGCCGCCATCGCGCGCAGACAGACCTCGCGCGGCGGCAGGGTGTCGTGAGCGGGGAGGGCATCGGCGGTCATGCGCGCATCCTAGCCCGGACCTGCCCTGCCGACTCGCCGTTTTCGGACATCGATACCGCGCTTGCGCCATGTGTGGGAGCGCCGGAAGGCGCGACGGAATTGTGGGTGGGGTTTGTAGTAGCGGCACGAGCCGCGACCGGACATCCTGTGGGAGCGCCGGCAGGCGCGACCGCAGACGTCATGGCTTGCGGGAAACGGCATCGCAGCCCGATCGCGCCTTCCGGCGCTCCCACAAACAGCCTTCCGGCGCTCCTGCAACAGCGAATCGCCCAGCCGTCCCCGAGGCGTAAAATCCCCGCATCGTCTTCAGGAGCGTCCGCATGGCCCCGTCCATCCCCTTCGGCAGCAATCGCCACGACCCGTCCCGCGTCATCCGCGCCCCGCGCGGCAGCGAGAAAACCTGCAAATCCTGGCTCACCGAAGCCGCCTACCGCATGATCCAGAACAATCTGGACCCCGAGGTCGCCGAGCGCCCGGAGGATCTGGTGGTCTACGGCGGCATCGGCCGCGCCGCGCGCGATTGGGACTGCTACGACGCCATTCTCGAATCGCTGCGTAATCTCGAAGACAACGAAACGTTGTTGATCCAATCCGGCAAACCCGTCGGCATCTTTCCGACCCATCCCGACGCGCCGCGCGTGCTGCTCGCCAATTCCAATCTCGTGCCGCATTGGGCGACGTGGGAACACTTCAACGAACTCGATAAGAAAGGTCTGATGATGTACGGCCAGATGACGGCCGGCTCGTGGATCTACATCGGTTCGCAGGGCATCGTGCAGGGCACCTACGAAACCTTCGTCGAAATGGGTCGCCAGCATTACGGCGGCGACCTCACCGGCCGTTGGATTCTCACCGCCGGGCTCGGCGGCATGGGCGGCGCGCAACCGTTGGCCGCCTCGCTGGCCGGCGCGTGTTCCTTGAACATCGAATGCCAGCAGTCGCGCATCGACATGCGCCTGCGCACGCGCTACGTGGACGAACAGGCGACCGATCTCGACGACGCGCTCGCCCGCATCGAAAAATATTGCGCGGCCGGCGAAGCCAAATCGATCGCGTTGCTCGGTAACGCCGCGGAAATTCTGCCGGAACTCGTGCGTCGCGGCGTGCGCCCGGACGCCGTGACCGATCAAACCTCCGCGCACGATCCGCTGCACGGTTATCTGCCCGCGGGTTGGACGCTGGAGCAGTGGTTCGACAAACAAATCACCGCGCCGGAAGCAGTGGTAGAAGCCGCGAAGCATTCGATGCGCATCCACGTCGAAGCGATGCTGCATTTCGAGGACATGGGCATTCCCACGTTCGACTACGGCAACAACATCCGCCAGATGGCGCTCGAAGTGGGCTGCGAGGACGCCTTCGATTTCCCCGGTTTCGTGCCCGCCTACGTGCGCCCGTTGTTCTGTCGCGGCGTCGGCCCGTTCCGCTGGGTCGCGCTGAGCGGCGATCCCGAGGACATCGCCAAGACCGACGCGAAAGTCAAAGAACTCATCCCCGACGACGCGCATCTGCATCGTTGGTTGGACATGGCGAAAGAACGCATCAGTTTCCAGGGGCTGCCGGCACGCATCTGCTGGGTCGGCCTGGGTTTACGCCATAAACTCGGTCTCGCCTTCAACGAAATGGTCCGCAACGGCGAACTCAAAGCGCCGATCGTGATCGGCCGCGACCACCTCGACAGCGGCAGCGTCGCCAGCCCCAACCGCGAAACCGAAGCCATGCAGGACGGCAGCGACGCGGTGAGCGACTGGCCGCTGCTCAACGCGATGTTGAACGTCGCCGGCGGCGCCACCTGGGTCAGCCTCCACCACGGCGGCGGCGTCGGCATGGGCTTCAGCCAACACAGCGGCGTCGTGATCGTCTGCGACGGCACCGCAGAAGCCGACAAACGCATCGCCCGCGTGCTCTGGAACGACCCCGGCACCGGCGTCATGCGGCATGCGGATGCGGGTTACGAGATCGCCAAACAATGCGCCAAAGACCAAGCCCTCAAACTCCCGATGGCCTGAAATCTTGAGCGCAGCGCGTAGGGTGGGGTAAGCGAAGCGCAACCCCACCATCAACATTTCGCGCAGACCGCCTAACGCGGATATTCGGGTGTTATCCGATGTCGATTCTAGATGACACCTTTACTCCTCCGAGTTGCACTTACCCGACTTTAAGTGGGATACGATTGATTTTATTGATGGCTATTGTGTTGACGGATTGCAACAGGCGAGGCCAGACTCTATGTAATGCCATGATCTGCGGCTAGTCCGGGTTAGGTGCCAGAGCAGATATTGTCGATGACTGATGAGTCTCGGGACATTCAGGTACTACACTTTGAGTTATTCGAGCAGGAGATGTTGGTCATCGGAAAGACGGTTTTCTTCATTCCACCGCGATTTTCTAAGAATTATTAATCCAAGCTCTGCGCAGGGCGAAGGGTGAATGAAGCGGAAACTGTCGGCTCGCCGTGGGGATTTGAGTTGTTGGTTTGCTGTTGGCGCCGCGAGAATCATGGTCGATTTTCAACAAGGATTTTCATTTTAATCTTTGGACGGGGGCTGGAATGGATAAGAATTTGTTGTTAAGGCAGTACGACTTCGAGCTTGAGCAAAGAAACAATCTAACTTCTTCGGTGGGGATTCCGGTCGTTGCGATAACCGTTGTCGGAAGCGCGATCTCTGCGCTGGCACTTGACTATGGCTATATGGATTCAATCAGTTGTTATTTTTTTGTAGTTTTCGTGCTCGTTTCAATTGTTTTTTTCATTGCATCAACATTTTTTCTATTTAGATCTTTCTGGGGTTACGAATATCAGAAGATACCTAGTCCAAAAATTCTATCTAAATACGAGAAGGATTTAACCGAATGGTTTGGGTCAAATAGAGAAAGCTGCAAAAGCGAAGACTTTATTTCAACAGCAAAAGATGAATTTGAAATGTACTTACATGAAAAAATTATTGAGGCGACTGATTGGAATGGTCAAAACAACCTAAGGAGGGGGAATTTTCTGCATATGTCTGCGGTTACTGTCGCTATAGCGCTATTTGCCTTGATTCCCGCTTGTGGGCTTTATGTTGCAGATAAAATATTCAGAGTGGAAAAAGTGCAAAAAATTGAAGTTATCAATTTCAATTAAGAAGGTATTTCTATGCGAAATTCGCAAAGTAATCCAAATGAAAATCAAGACGCTGATGAAAACGCAACACCTGTTTCTTCTCCGCCTGCATCGATGCCTGAAAAACCTTCAGAGCCGCCAAATGAGTTATTCAAGATCTTTCCTATGTCATAAATAAAATTGACCGCATTAAATTCAAAATTTAATAGGTTTCTTAAATCATTAAGTATCTTGGGTTGGATGGTTTCATATATTTAAGTTTGCAGAGTCTTCTCGCCGTGAATGCTATTAAAGTGATCAGGTTTGAAATTCAACCTTTCAGTTCGATATATGGGGATAATTTTTATGCCAAGTTCAGAAGAAAATACAAATGAAAAACCAGCCTCAAATCCGCCTGCGCCTGCACCAGAAAGGCCACCTGCGCCGCCTAATGAGTTATTTAAAGGTACAACGCAAATACCTATGCCGAGGGCAGATGAAAGTTGCTCTGACTCGTAATGCGAGATAATCCAAAAGGTAGCAAGGTAGGGTGAGCCCTGGCCCACCATTCCAACCATCGGTGTCAACCTCTTCGATGCCACGACGCGATGCTTTCGTTCGTCTCTTAGGCGGTTTCTTGTGATGGTGGGTCAGGGGTCTAAGGTCTCCCCACTTTTTCTGATTGCCGTTCAATGAGATAGGGTCTAGGCTTCGTAAAAACGGTGCATGCATGACGCGGTTTTTTCCTCGGGGTGTCGAAGCCTGAGGACCGCGCCATGCACGC
>Ga0209480_10000044_pt1 | contig 143795 bp, 114 predicted proteins | sample JI61114C2DNA_FD_187501 | JGI IMG/M metagenome (GOLD analysis project Ga0209480, IMG submission 187501) | Wastewater effluent complex algal communities from Wisconsin, to seasonally profile nutrient transformation and Carbon sequestration -... | ecosystem: Engineered > WWTP > Effluent > Algae...
CAAACAAAAAGACCACCCAGATTGCTCTGCGGTGGTCTAATTACTATCGTCTGACTGCCTATTGCGTAGGCTCGATATTTCTTGCTGCTTCAAGTCAGAATCCACAGCTAGCGGGTTATCACTACAGTTTCCGGTCTGCGCAGACCTGATGTTTCCACTTAACCCCTCGGCTCAAAGTACCCAACTTATTTATTGGTGGGTGCTCACCGCTTATGTAATTAGTATATCCGAGCAGAATTCTATTGGAAGTCCCCCGATGAAGATAGTTGCTATATCTGCTGACAATTCGAAAGACTACTCTTAGCCTTACTATCGATATCTAATCTAATAGCCAAGCGCGTGAACCAGCGTCTCACCATCGGCATATTCGTTTGTATATAGAGTTATGCACAGGAAAGAGACTGTGCGCTGGCGTTCTCTTTTAGTGTTCTAAGTCTGTCCGATTTTCAGCCAAAAATCGGACAATCCCGGAAGCGCGTAGCTGCAGACCTGGCTCCGGCCATCGACAAAACAAAGACGAGCCCTAGGCCCCTGGCACATTGAGCATGCCAGTAGTCAAACATTGAAAGCCTAGCCAAGAAGCGGCGAGCAGACACCAGAAGCAGGCAAAGACACGATTCATGCGTTTCATAAAGCCCCTCAATCTAATAATAGATAGCTTTAGCTTAGCATTCACTTGAAAACGGTGCCCAGAGAATCAACTCAGAAATCAAATCAATTCATATATAGGAAAAACCTGGGGTGATATTGCTTCCACCCACTAGAATTAAATCCGTTACTGCAAAAGGCACCCAAATGGCTTATAACGACTTGCGTGAATTCATCGAAGCTCTAGACAAAGCAGGAGAGCTGATGCGCATCACAGCGCCGGTCTCAGCAGATTTAGAACTGGCTGAAATTACCGACCGGGTCAGCAAGCTGCCTGGCTCTGAAAACAAAGCCCTTCTATTTGAAAATGTTATCGGCTACGACATGCCGGTTCTAATCAATGCCCAGGGCTCAATGAAGCGCATGTGCCTATCTCTTGAGGTAGAAGACCTCAACACCATTGCCGACCGCATTAGAGTCTTTATCAAGCCCAAAGTGCCCGAAAGCTTTATGGCCAAACTGGCTTTCTTGCCAACCATTATGGAAGTCGGTAAGTTCCCGCCCAAAATCGTCTCTGGCCCGGCCCCCTGCCAGGAAGTGGTAATTACCAACCCAGCCGACCCTATGCTGGACAAGCTGCCAATCATCACCTGCTGGCCAGAAGACGGTGGCCCTTTCATAACTATGGGCGCTGTTATCACTAAAGACCCACACAATGGCAACCGCAACGTCGGTATGTACCGGGTGCAAAAGTTCGATAACAACACCACCGGCATGCACTGGCATAAACACCATGATGGCGCCAAGAATTTCGAAAATTCCCGCCGTGACTCGATGATTGCAGCCGATCCAAATCATCCCGATTCACCGGCCAATCAGCCCACCGAGCCGCCGAACTATGGAACATTCTTCGACAAAGAAGAATACGAGAAGCCCGGCAATCGCCTAGAAGTAGCTGTGGTACTGGGCGCTGACCCTTCCATTACATACGCGGCAACGGCACCATTGCCGCCCGAAATCGATGAAATGATTTTTGCTGGATTCTTGCGTCAAAGCCCTGTACGTCTAGTTAAATGCAAGACCATCGACCTTGAAGTTCCAGCCACCGCTGAAATTGTTATTGAAGGCTATGTCGACCAAAAAGAGCTAAGGCGCGAAGGCCCATTCGGCGACCACACTGGTTTTTATAGCTTAGCTGGGCTCTTTCCAGTCTTCCACGTCACAGCCGTCACCCATAGAAAGAATCCAATTTATCAAACCACAATTGTGGGCAAACCACCGCAAGAAGATTGCTTCTTAGGCAAGGCCACAGAGCGCATCTTCATGCCCATGGTACAGATGCTGGTGCCGGAAATAACCGATATGAATCTGCCCTGGGAAGGTGTCTTCCATAACTGTGTGATCGTAGCAATTGACAAGCGCTTCCCTGGCCACGCCCGCAAAGTAATGAGTGCGATTTGGGGTTTAGGCCAGATGATGTTCACTAAGTTCGCCATCATCGTCGACAAAGACATCAATGTCCATGACTTATCAGAAGTAGCTCTCCACGTCTTTGGCAATACAGATCCCAAACGCGACATGATGTTTGTCGATGGCCCTGTGGATATTCTCGACCATGCCTCACCGCTCATGGGTTACGGCTCTAAGGTTGGAATCGACGCTACCCGCAAATGGAAATCGGAAGGTTTTGAGCGGGAATGGCCCACACCGATAATTATGTCTGAACCAGTGAAAACCCAGGTCAGTAGCCGCTGGGCAGAATATGGATTTAGCACAAAAGCAAAAAAGTAAGTTGCCAAGCGGAAACGTTTAATCTTCAGGCGATGAAAACTTGAGTTGGTGGGCATAAAAGAAATACGAACATAGTGACGCTGCTCCAAAAGCAAAGCGTAGAACGGTTCGGTTTTACCTTATAACTCAGGTGTTCTCTATGAGCCAGTTGAAGCGCATAGCTACTTTTGTCGTGCTTGCTTGTTTGACCTTCACAACGGTCTACCAGCAGCCAGCCTCCGGTCATCGTGTCGCTCCAGCTGACACTTACCACCGCGCTTGGCAGTTAGTGCACGACAACTACTACGATGGCAATTTCAACGGCAAAAACTGGAATGAGTTCGAACACAAGTTCGACAACCAAATCAAGACTCCAGCTGATGCTCAGAAATACATAAAGATCATGCTTGAGTCACTGAACGATCCTTACACCCGTTACCTTGATCCCCGTGCCTTCCAAGATGAAAATGACGCTATCGACGCTCGCATCGTTGGCATCGGCATCAACTTGCAACAGAGCAAAGACCTACAAAAACTAATCGTCACCCGCACCATCGAAGGCGGCCCAGCTGAAAATGCTGGCGTTAAAACCAGAGACGAGATCGTCGGCATTGACGGAGTATCCGCTATCGGTATGACCCCTGAACAAGCCGCCGATAAAATCCGCGGTAAGGCTGGTTGTGCCGTACAGTTGAGCCTCAAGTCAGAAGGCAATGGTCCAGTACACGCAGTTAATATCACTCGTCAAGAAATTGTTATCCACGCTGTTAGCGCCAAGTTGCTCAAAGAAAACAATATCGGCCTAATCAATCTCTCCACCTTTATCTCCAATGATGCTTCCCGTGAATTCAAAGCAGCCTTGAGCAAACTTTCCCACGCTGATGGCCTAATCATCGACCTCCGCGACAACCCAGGCGGCCTGCTCTCCAACGCTCTCGAAATCTCGGACATGCTACTTGAAGGCGGCGCAATCGTAAGCACTGTTAGCCGTCACGGTCGTCACACTGATATCGCCTCCGGCGAACCTGCTACTCACCAACCAATCGTTCTACTGGTTGATGAAGAGTCGGCCAGCGCCTCAGAAATTCTCGCTAGTGCTCTCAAAGACAATGGTCGCGCTGTTGTGGTCGGTAACAAAACCTACGGCAAAGGCCTAGTTCAAGAAATCAACAGACTTCCAGGAGGAGCTGCAATCCACATCACTGTAAGCCGTTACCTCACCGCTGCAGGATCTGACATTCACAAAATCGGCGTCATTCCAGACATCACTGAAACTGACAAAGAAAAACAAATGAAAGTTGCCCTCTCTTGCTTGAAAGAAAAAATTGCCAGCTTGAAGCCAGTACGTACAAGCAATTTGTCTATCAGCAGATAATAATAGAAAGAGGCGCTTAATGAGGCCTTCATGCTAAACCTCAAACGACTAACTTGCCTGGCGCTCGTCTCAATGACGGGCGCTTCGCTGCATATTCTCACCAGTGCAGCAGTTGCCTATGCAGACAATCCACTCAGTGCGCCGCCGGGAAGTTTCGTACAGAGCACCAATAGCAGTGTCTCCAGCCAAAATAGCAATCAAAATTTAGGTGTAGGTCAGGGTCTGAGTCAAAGTCAGTATCAGCAGGCACCGCAGATTCAACAGAACCAGCAGTTTCAGCCAAATCAGCAATTTCAGCCTCAACAATTGCAAGGCAATCAGCAGTTTCAGCCAAATCAACAATTTCAGCCTCAACAATTGCAAGGCAACCAACAGTATCCGCCGAATCAACAAATTCAATCAAATCAAGGCTTTTCGCCAAATCAAGGCTTTCAACCAAACCAAACTTTCCAGCAAAGTCAGGGCTTCCAGCCAAACCAACAATATCAGCCACCGCAACAGATGCAGACTGGTCAACAGATGCAGAATGGCCAGCAGTTCCAGCCGGCTCAGCAGCTACAACAGGCGCCAAATCTCCAACAGCCCACTGGCTATCAACCGCCGATACAGCAAAGTTACCAACAACCACAGCAAACTTTTCAGCAACCTCAGCAAAATTTCCAGCAGCCCCAGCAGGGTTATCAGCCACCGATGCAGCAGAGCTTCCAGCAGCCGCAGGGCATGAACGCTAGCCCAGCTCCAGTGCAAGGAGCGGTACAAGAGAATCAGCTGGAACAAGAGTTAAGCCAGACTCCAATTCCCAATGATAATAACTGGCCCACTGACTTCTCAGAGAAACCACAGAACGGCACTGCGGCCGGGCAAGCAGCGCAGACTGAAGCTCCTGCTCAACCAAGCGCAGCGGCTGCTGTCGGCTCCGCTTTAGTCAAAACCCTTGGAGCTGTGATGACGGCACGCTCCGCCAATAGCATGTATGGTTCTGGATATGGTTATAATCCAATGATGGGTGGTGGCAGTGGATTCGGCAGCACCATTGGTCGCATGCTAGGCGGCGGCGGCTACAACCCAATGATGGGTGGTATGGGCGGCATGGGAAGTATGGGAGGAATGGGTGGATACGGTTCCCCTTATGGCTACAACAACAGTGGTGGCATGTTCGGTTCACTGATGAAAAATATGATGAGCCACTAGCTGTGCAAAGACCAGAGAACAAAAATAGGAGTATTGAGATGAATGGCTCAGCCATGAAAGCGGCACTAACAAGCACAACACTAATATTGTGTGCCGCACTTAATTGCACCATTAGTTGTACTCCTGGTCAATGCCAAGACCCTTTCAATGACAATCAGACTTGGGCCAGCCAACCACCGGGAGCTTTTCTCAACAATAAAGCGGCGGTGAAAAAGCCAGTAGCTAGTCAAGCCGTTAAAAAAACAGCGGCAAAGCCAGCCCCCCTAAAACCAAATGTACAAAGCCAACCAACGCTTTCGCGCACGGGTGGTAATCAGTCCTCAGGACAATTCCAGCCAACAAATCAACAACAGTATCAGCAGTCAGGTCAACAAATGCAGCAGATGGGCCAATCTGACTGGCAACAAATGGGCGGCGCCACAGGCTCCAACGGCGGCCAACTTGGCTCTTCTGACTGGGTAGCTCCAACTAATGACGGCTTCAATGATGAATCGACGCAGTCTTCCAATCAAAACAATCAAGACAGCGGCCAGGGATGGGTCACTAATACTTATCAGAATCAGGGTCAAGGATCTGGACAAAGCTCTGGTCAAAACTTTAGCCAGGGTAGTGGCACTAGTCAAATTGGTCAATCGGAGTGGAACAACCCCGGGCAATCAAATTCACAAAGCAGCTTCCAGAGCCAACCTCAGTCGCAGCCACGAGCTTCTGGCGGCGGCATTGGTCAATCGGAATGGGTGACACCCGGCGGCGGGCAACAGCAGCAATCCCGTCCAACTGGCGCTTTCTCTAATCAGTCTATGCAGCCGAGTCAGTCTATGCAATCAAGTCAGCCTAACCAAACTCCGGGCTTCCCGCCCATCCAGCAGAGCGGAAGCGGTATAGGACAGTCGCAGTGGACAACACCGGGAGCTAGCGACAATACTAGTTTTAGCAACAATAACAATAACAATAACAATAACAACAACCAGAGCAGCCCACCGTTCCCCCAAAGTTCGTTTCAGCAGTCACAAAGTACTGGTGGCAACTTCGGCACTGGCTCATCGGGCGGTTCAGCACCATCGTTTGGTGCAGTGTTAGAACAAGAACAATTGCAAGGCGGCGCGCAGATCAATGCAACCGGCTCAGGCATGGGCAACATGAATAGTGGTGGCATGGGCGGCGGCCTAGTCGGTGGTATGAATGGTGGCACGGGAGCGGGCATGGGTATGCCAGCGTTCAATCAGAGTGCTGCTGCGGGTGTACTTCCTGGCATTATGAATTTCATGCAAAATGTCATGCCCAGTAAAGGCAATACGTTCAACCCAAATATGGGAGCCAGCACAGGCGGAGGCGGCACCATGACTGGTGGCAGCGGAGCAGTCTTCGTGCCGCAGCAACAGGTACAGAAGCGACCTAGTCAGCCAATGCATACGCCATTAATCGTCAAGCAAGTGAGCAGAACAGTAAACCGCAGTGTCAATCGCGCAGTGAACCGCAGCGTTAATCAAATGCTGTTCAAAGGTGTGAACGCTATTAGGTTCTAGTGCTCTAGTAACTTGCTGTTAGGTACTTTGATGTAATCAATTATCTTTGAAGCTAGGGCAGGGAGAAGTGCGTGATAAAAAGCTTTCTCAACTGGCCAATGTGGGCGCGTTTCGCACTAGCTTTCACTATTGGCCCCATCATTTCATATTTTCTTGAACAAACCACAGATCTACCAGCACGAGTATTGCCGAGCTTATTTGTAATTTGTCTAACCCTCCTCTGCCTTTATCCTGAACTCCTTCTACTGATTGCCAGGCATTTCAGTTCACTGAAAGAGGATAATTTGGTGGAGATGATCTGCAAGCATTCACTTGATCTCATGCCCAGCAATTGCAGAATTCTGATTGACCAATATAACTCCCTAATGGCAATGAAGCGCTATCAGGAAGCCAAAACATATTCGGACTGGGCAGCCAGAATTGCTCCAGGAATGTGGCGAACGTGGTACAGCAGCGCAGTAGCGGCAATGTGGCTTGATGATTACGATGGAGCGGGTATCACTATCGAGAAGGCTCTGGAGCTGGCGCCATGCAACCCGAACGCTCTGGCTGCGCGTGCATCTATACGAAACCATTTAGGTGATCAGCAGGGCTGCTTTGAGGATTGCGCGCGCATCGATCCCAAAAGCAAGGTAGGGCCTCAGATACGCCAACTCAGTGCCATCGCACACATGAGGTCAGCTAACTTTCAAGCAGCCGAAAACATTATAAACAAGCTGCCCAAACATCCTAAAGACGGTTCTGATGATGCTGTCACTCTAGCCTATTTTAAGTTTAGCCAGAATCAGTTTAGCGAGGTAGTGACCATTTGCTCTCAGGTACCTGAAGATAATTCAGCAGCATATTGGTTTTTGGAACTCCAAGCATCGGCATATAACCGCCTGAACGAAGGGGCATTGGCGCTCCAATCAATCTCGCGATCGATTGCAATGCGGCCTGAACGAACAGTCGGCTATGAGGAAAAAGCACTTGTTCTAGCTGACGCCGGCTTGCTTAATCAAGCTCTCGTTGCTTGCAAGAGAAACGAAGTTCTCGGAAAGAAGAAATCCTCGCGTACAGCCGAAGCCTACGTTCGCTTCCGCCGCGGTGAATTTGAAGAGATGCTTGAATGTACCCAGATAGCAATAACGGCTTCACCTAAATCTGCCTATGTACACGCCCTCAACAGCCTGGCACTGGCAGGGCTGGGGCGCGTTGATGAAGCACTGGCCGACGCAATCAAAGCCACCGAATTGCACGATTTGGAAGCGCTGGCCTGGTACGCGCTGGCCAATGTACATCTAAAGCAAGGTCAAGTCGAGCAGGCCATCTCAGATCTGAACACTGGGCTGGAAGCCGATCCACATTTTAGATTTTCATATCTGCTACGGGCAGAAGCGCATCGTCTCGCCGGCCATGCGGTTGAAGCTGACAAGGACCAATCAAAGTTTGATCAGCTACAAACAAAGTTTATGGCCAATCTTCTATAGCATTGCATTGACTCGGTAAACTAGCGAAAAAAACAACAGAAAAATTGGCGACTATCACGACTTCTGCTTGCGCTGATGCTCTTCTGTAAAATCGGCTAGGTGTTTGCTGAGCATGTCGATGATATTAGTCGACGAAGCCACATAGGTTGTGTAACGCGCCCGCATTGAAGAAGGATAAAGCTTGAGAGCATCGACAAATTTGCCTTGAAGGAAATAGGTCTCAGAGAGCCGATTGAGCACTTGATACTCTTTAAAAGGCATCGAAGCAGCCTTATCAGTACTAGCAGCACCAGCCTCAGCAGAGCCAGAGCTAGTAGCAAAAGGTGTTTCTTCAACGATATGACTGACAACAACTAAAGCCTGATCAAGACAGCGCGAAGCTTTATCACGAGAGCCTATACGCTCATAGACAGTGGCAAGCTGACAAAGTGGCTCGAGCAGCCGATCTGAATATTTGCCCTGGGTCTCCATTGCTTCAATCAAGATCTCGCCTTGATCTTTGGCCTCTTGCAAGCGATCAAGCTGAGCCAACGACATCATTTTAACCACAGCGGCTTCTTGAAGTCGTTCACAGATAGCTAAAGACAGAGAATGCTTAGCACCTAAGTCAAGCAATTCATCAGCTGCAGCGAGAGCTTGCTGGAAGCGACGTTCTTTGAACGAGCAGCTACTAATAACAATCAAGCCAGCTAAAAGTAGCGACGGATCATTGACCTGCTTGGCCCGTTCGCGCAGTAGATTGACTGCATCACGTGCCAGAGCCAGAGCCAAAAGATTGCTGCCTTGACTAGCATGATAAATAGCTAGACAGAGCGATGGATAAATCATCTCAAGGCTGTTCTTGCCATACTCATCTTGGGCTAGCCCCAAAGCAATACGAAATGCTTGACCGGCTAGCTCGGTGTCACCAGCGACTAGCCGAGCACGACCGAGTTCGCACATGGCGCGAAAAACCAACATGGTAGGAATAGATGCTTTCGCTTTTATTTCTCGACTTCTTTGATCGAGGGCATCAACAGACTGTCGCAGGGCCTCATTATCGCCTTGACTGACAGCCTTAGCAGCCTTCACCGCCAGTAGTACCAGGCTAGCTTCGCTATTGGCATCGACTCCAGCTTGAGCTTTATCGAGTTGAGCCAGTGCACCGTCGGTGTCTGCCACCTCGCGCATCAGGTAAGCCTTGCGTACGTGTTCATTCGCTTCTAACGAATTACAATTACTACTATTATTGGTATTGCTATCGCTAGAGGCCATGTTCAAGTACCACCTTTTCGTCAAATTAGCAGCACTTTCTAGGCGCTGTATTTCTTTCGTTCAGGACACACTTCTGAAATCACTTCTTGTATTTTGCTGAGTATACTGCCCAGACCAAAACGTATTTTTGCCGAAGCAATAACCGGATTTGGCACTTGAGCGATGAGCCAAGCAAGGTCCTCTTTACGCACTATATCCGCTTTATTCAAAACAGTGATCATTGGCTTATCAACAGCGCCTAGATCACTTAACACATCGTGCACTGCACTAATATGCTCAAGCACATTGGGGTGAGAAGCATCCACCACATGCACCAGAACATCTGCCACCGCCACTTCTTCTAAGGTTGCTCTAAAAGCCGTAACCAGCGATGTCGGCAATTTTTTGATAAAGCCTACAGTATCAGAAATAAGTATGGGGCTATGATCTGGCAAAGTTGTGCGCCTGGTGGTCGGGTCAAGCGTGGCAAAGAGCTTGTCTTGGGTGAAGACATCTGACTTAGTCAGGGCATTGAGCAAAGTAGATTTGCCCGAGTTTGTATAACCAGTTAGCGCCACCACAGGCAAATGTTCGTTTATTCGGCGCTTGCGCTGCACGTCGCGATAATTGCCAATGCGCTCGGCGTCAGCCTCAAGCAAAGTAATTTTTTCGCGAATGCGACGGCGATCGATTTCTAACTTAGTTTCACCGGGGCCTCTTGTGCCTATTCCGCCGCCTAAACGAGAAAGATTGTCGCCCTTACCAATTAGCCGTGGCAACAGGTATTTCATCTGGGCAAGTTCAACTTGCAGCTTACCCTCTTTTGTCTGTGCCCTTTGGGCAAAGATATCGAGAATCAGCTCAGTGCGGTCAATCACCTTTACACCAACAACTTCTTCGATGTTGCGCTTTTGACTAGGCGTCAACTCTTGGTCGACCACTAGCAATGTTGAGCCTAACTCTTGCATGTGCAAAGCTACTTCTTGCATTTTGCCTGAGCCAAAGAAATATTTAGGGTCTGGCTGCTGCCTGGTCTGCATCAACCGGCCGCAAACAGTAGCACCAGCAGTTCGAGCCAGTCTGGCCAATTCGTCGAGGTCATCTTCAACCTGCCAGGCATCGGTGCCATCGCTGACCAAACCAATTAAATAGGCGCGTTCTTCGCCCTCAGCCACAGCCAAACCAGGGGCTTGAGTGCGAAATTCTTGTTCTAAAGCGCTAATTAGCTCTTCGAAGTTATCGTCTTGGGCCCGTCTGGCTGTTGAACCGGGCATGACTTTCCACAGTTTGCCCTCGGCATCGCGCCCTGGCAAGAGGTGGGCAATGTGAACCACGTCGGCAATTTTCGACTGTTCACCCTTGCTTCGACTGAATGTACCAGCTGGGTTAACACCAACCTGGGCCAACAAATCTAGGCGATTGCGGGCCAGACACTGAAGATTTTCTTTTGAGACAAATTCGCTGCCATCAGATGGCTTCTGTTCTCCACCCTGTTTTTTGTCATCTCCAGACTGTTTGCGGTCATCAAGACGAGTATGAATAATGCGATGACCACAGAGGCGACCAGGGCCAACCCGCACCCCGCGCAACTCCGGCATGTTAACTTCAAAGGGCTGACCAACTGTGACGTTCACTACTTGTCCGCGCCGATTGACCACGAGCGACAAGGGATAACCGGTCTCATGTGACAGTTCGGCCACAGAATCAGCTAGCTCTATGGTGAGAATCTTGTCTTTAGGAATACGCTGTTGCAACAAGCGATTGAGCTTCTTAATCTCAGACTGTTTCAGGCCTTTCGCCTTACCTAAGTCGACTTTGCCGTGCAATCAGTAAACCTCAGACAGGGGATAAAATGGGAAACCTTTCCTATAAATACAGGCGATACACCCGGATCATACCCGTTTATCAGCCTAATTTCACTCACATTTAATGTATATCAAAGGCCTAGTAACAAGGGTCTTAAGATATGCGCCCCGCTCATGAGCACTCACTTTTGTTCAGAAGCTACTTCATCAGCGTGCACTGGTCTGAACTCAAGAGTGGCTAGCTCTCTGTTGCCGCCGCGTCTTTCGCGGAAGACAGTTCCCAGAGTACCCCAGTCCATCACCAGAGTTCCCCCTTGGGCGCGGTGCTGTTTGTCCCAACCCATCATGGTATCGAGACAGGCATGATCGATATACTCAACATCTTCTAAGTGAACATGAAGCTCAGTGGTTGGCTTGACCGACTCGATTGCTTCAGCCAGGCGGGGCAGACTTAAGAAGGTTGCGGCACCTTTAAGAGAAACATCGGTGCGATTGCGACCCTCATGCTCAGTAATCTTGATATCAAGGCGAGAGAAGATATAAAGCAACTTACCAATTGATAGAAGAACGCCGGCGATCACTCCAGTAAGCAAGTCGACGCAGACAATCAAAATAATTGTAGTGACATAGATTGCTGCCTCTGAGCGACCATACTGCTTGATCTCCTTGAAGATTTTCCAGTTAATCATCTTATAGCCAGTGAAAACCAGCAGGGCGGCCAATGCTGAAGTCGGAATCAGCTCTAATACCTTAGGGAAAAGAGCGACGAATATGAGAATCCACAGACCATGCATAAAACCTGAGGCTCTAGTGCGGGCACCGGCATTGACGTTGACTCCGCTGCGCACCATCACTCCGGTGAGAGGCAAGCCACCAATCAAGCCACAAATCGTATTGCCTATACCCTGGCCGATCAATTCACGATCATAGTTGGTGCGTTGCCCTGTGTGCATCTTGTCGAGGGCACTGCAAGTCAAAAGTGTCTCAGCAGCAGCAATGAAAGCAATAGCTAAGGCATCAAAGAAGATTTCCCAGTTAAAGATCGAAACTAAAACTGCTGGCTTGGGGAGGTCAATAGCAGCAAAGATGTTGCTTGGAATAGTGACATAGTGCACAGTCAAATGTAAGAAATAAGCGACACAAGTTGCCACTACAACTGCCACCAGAGAGCCAGGCAAGACCTTCATCCGACCAACGGCAAAGCGCTGCCAGAGAGCTAATATCAAAATGGTCAAAACACCGATAGCGGCAGCTATGTGGTGACTAGAATCACCATCTTGGGCACCAGCCCAGTTGAGACCTTTATATATCGCCGTAGGAATTGATAGGAGATTATTGATACCGCTTCCCTTTGGCGTATCGTCAACCATGACATGAAACTGAGCGGCTAATATGAGCAGACCAATGCCAGACAACATGCCATGAATAACCGCCGGTGGAACGGCTCTGAACCACGGAGCAAAGCGACATAGACCAGCCAATATCTGAATCAAACCGGCCAGCAGAATGATCACACCCATTTTCTCAATGCCATGCTCACGGATGAGCTCAAGCATGAGCACAGCTAGACCAGCAGCAGGCCCACTTACCTGAAGTTGACTGCCGCCAAGAGCCGACACCACAAGACCCCCGACTACACCAGTGAGGATACCTTTGGCTGGGTCAACCCCTGAGGCGATGGCAATACCCATACACAGAGGCAAGGCGACAATGAACACAACAACAGAGGCGAGAAAGTCTTTGCCAAAATAAGGCAGCAAAGATCGGCTTGTGCCACTACCAGCGGGCTTTTCGATGTTCTCGCTCGGGTTCTCGATTTTGTTCATACACACATATTAAGTGGCGCGATGGCGCAAAGTACAAGTTAATAGGTACAAGTTAAAAGGTACAAGTCGAATTCGGGGCTATCCTAAATTGCATCAGACTAGACTTATACTCGCCTGAATGTACAGTAGGTTCTATTAGACCTAATTTAATTGTTCACTTTCGAGCCTTCATCAACCTTGCACTGACGGCTGAGGCGACGACGGATAATCTAGCAGCCGGCCATAATTTTATGGCGCAAGAGCGGCCGTGCGCCTGACTCACCACAGGTTTTGAGATTGGGAATAACCTTGCCAGGATTGAGAATGCCATCGGGATCGAAGGCCTCTTTTAATCTGCCCATCATAGCCAAATCAAGAGCATTAAAGACAAGAGGCATTTCCATCATCTTCTCAATACCGATGCCATGTTCCCCTGACAATGTGCCACCCATTTCGACGCAAAGTTCCAATATTTCCTTGCCGGCCAGCATCACCCGCCTCACTTCATCCTCGTTTTCGCGATGATAAAGCATGCAAGGGTGAAGGTTTCCATCGCCAGCATGATAGACATTGGCAATGGTCAGGTTTAACCTTTGAGCAATTTTTTCAATGCCAGCAATTACTTCAGCCAACTTCGAGCGCGGGATGACACCATCTAAGACATAACCATGGGGAGCTATGCGACCAAGTGCACCAAAAGCAGTCTTGCGCGCGTTCCATATAGTGGCACGTTCTTTAGCATCAATAGCCCAGCGCAGAGAAATAACGCCATTAGCCTGCAGACAACTTTCGACAACTTTGCGCTGAGCCGAAATAGCAGCACCAGGCCCATCTAATTCAATAATAAGAAGGGCCGCGGCAGCGCGGTTTAAGCCCATACCCAAATAATCTTCTACTGCATTTATGGTGAGCTGATCAACCATTTCCATAGCCGCAGGAATAACCCCGGCCGCCACCACATCTGATACTGCTTGACCAGCTTGACCAACAGTTTGAAAATAGGCCAGTAAGGTCTCTACTTTTTCTGGTCGCGGTATCAGTTTCACTAGAGCTTCGCAGGCAATGCCAAGAGTGCCTTCTGAACCAATGAAAAAGCCAGAAAGATCAATTTCGTTGCTGGTACGAGCAGCACCACCGAGGGTGACAATACTACCGTCGGCCAGCACAACCTTCAAACCGGCCACATGATGAGTAGTCATGCCATATTTGAGTGTGTGGGGGCCGCCAGCGTTCTCAGCTATGTTTCCACCAATGGTCGAGGCCACCTGACTGGAGGGATCTGGGGCGAAATACAAATTATGCTTAGCGGCTGCTTGCGAAACTGAGACATTGGAGGCACCGGCTTCAACCAGAGCCAAGCGCTCAAGGGGATCTACATGCAAGACCCGGTTCATGCGCGTTAGCACCAGGCTGATGCCGCCACGAACACAGGTGCTGCCCCCAGACAAACCAGTGCCAGCCCCACGAGGAGAGATTGGAATTTTTTGCGCGGCTGCCAGTTTGACTACCGCCGCCACTTGCTCTGTGCTAGCTGGCAAGACGACGATATCGGGTGCGGCTTTATCTAGGGTTTCAGCATCCGAATCATATAGACCAATATCAGTCTTATCGGTGAGAACATAGTCGGCACCGACAATCGCAACTAATTTTTCAATTAAGGGCTTGAGAACTTCCATCAAGAATAACTATATCTTGTTTGGCGCCCTATCTGAACATTTGCTGCATCTGTTGCATCATCTGCATAGGCTGCTGCATTTGATTGGGCTGCCTCATCTGCTGCATATTGTTATTTTGCATCTGCTGCATATTGTTATTCTGCATCATCTGATTAGGTTGACGCATCTGCTGCATACTATTGTTCTGCATTTGCTGCATATTGTTATTCTGCATATTATTGCCCGGCTGATTGCGCTGTTGCTGAATGCGCTCTTGGTCACCAGTGGTGTATTTGAAACCTTGCTGACCATAGTTCCAGGTAAAGGTACCGGTCTTCTCTACAAATTGACGGCGCGAGTTGGGTGGATATTCCAACACCGGATTGCCATTCATTGAGTTAATTACCCCAAGCAGCATGGTATTGAAGATGGGGTTACTGCTTTTCTGCAAGACCTGCACATTGCCAACTCGGCCGTCGCGAGCCACCATATAGCTCACCTGGCAAGCCAGGGGAGGGCTGTGCTTAAAAGCCATTTGAGCCAAGCTATTGAATCTAGTGAAGATCGACTCGGCTACCCGTTTGTGCCAGGCATCCCAGAGCAACTGCATCTCAGCTGAGCCACCATCAGGGTCATTGCTTCGTCCACCTTGGGCTCCACCCTGTAAATTCGGCGGCCGCTGCTGGGGAGGAGGCGTGTAGGGAGGATCTTCCTGCACCGGCATCATTTTTTGGCCATTGAAATCTCCGCCAGAGTCTTGAGCATTGCCACTCATCGGTTTCTTCTGTGGAGCCGGCGCGCGCAAGCCGCCAATATCCATTCCTCCTGGTGGTAGCTCTAACATTTGGTCCACAGGCCCGTTATTACTACTAGCACCCTCTCTAAAGGGGTCACCCTGAATGTCATTGCGATTTAAGCCAGGGGTGCTATTTTTGTACTGGTCTTCTTGTAGCACGCCACCTTTGAGCACATCGGCTGCAGCATATGGCATAAAGCTGGTACTAGTCAGCGCAAGAGCAGCTGTCAGTGAAAATAGCTTAGTAATTTGCTTGAATTTAGTAAGTTGTTTAAAAATCATGGCTAACTCAAAAGGTTAATGCTTGTCAATAGCTCTCTAAGGCTACTGTACTACTTATCCCCAAAAAGGCAATTCGCAATTACCACAATTATATTAGGCCCCCCAACTTATTGCACGTAGGAACGATGTCAACCGCCAAGAAAACCAAAGAACGACCAATTGCGCCCCAATCGCCGGTCGGCATAATCGATAGCCACGCCCATGTGGTCAACGAATACTTTCAAGGTGAGCGTGAGCAAACCCTAGATCGAGCCTTGGCCTGCGGAGTGCACACACTAATCAATCCGGCCGTGGCAGTAGAAGGCATTGATGAACTGTTAGAGTTAATCGAACGTCGGCCCAATGTCTATGGAGCTGCCGGCCAGCATCCCCATGAAGCCAAACATTGGTGTGACGACCACAAAGAAAAAGTTTTGGCCGCTCTTAAGCATAAGAAGATGGTGGCGGTGGGTGAGTGCGGTTTAGACTTTTACTACAACAATAGTAGTCGAGACGAACAGCTCAAGGCCTTTCGCGAACAAATTGCCATAGCTGTTGCCTTAGACAAACCAGTGATAGTGCACTGCCGCGACGCCTGGGAAGACACATTTGCTCTTTTAGGTGAAGCTGAAGGCAAGGTGCGTGGGGTTTTTCACTGCTTCACCGGTGGCCCAGAACATCTAGAAGCTATTGCTAAACTCGATTTTTATGTCTCTTTCTCTGGCATTCTCACCTACACCAAAGCTACTAATATTCAAGAAGCAGCCGCCCTGGTGCCGCAAGATCGCATGCTAGTAGAAACCGATTGCCCATTCTTGTCACCACAAAAAGTACGCGGCGAGCGCAACGAACCAGCCTTCGTCTGGTGGACAGCTGATAAATTAGCGACATTGCGTGGCAGCAGTTTAGATGACACGGCTGCTCTGGTAAATGCTAATGCCAAAGCGCTTTTTAGACTGCCTTAAGTCAGCACTCGAATATTTAACTGCGGATTCGGGATTCAACTGTTTGCACTATCGAGACCACCGTAATCCCGCACTAATTGAGCCATTTCATCTTTGCCCTGGGCTGAGAGATTTTCAGCAACACCACTGCGGTCTTTTAAGCTGCGGTTTTGACTGACTTTCCATTTGCCTTCCAAAGCCGTAATCTCTATTTCCAGACCGATAATTCCCTTAATTTGGGCATCGATGTAATCTCCCGGCGCGTCACTTACTTTCCACGGATTAACAGCGGTGGCTTCCTGTTGATTGGTCAGACTGGTAATTTGACGCTTTAGCCAGGTCGCATCATCTATAACTTGGGCTAGGCCTCGCGCCTGCACCATTGCATAGTTCCAAGTTGGAACTACTTTGCCGTCTTCTTCTTTGGAGGGATACCATTTTGGCGATATATACTCGTCTGGACCTTGAAAGACAATCAAAACGTTTTGTTTATCTAAAGCTTGCCAATGTGGATTAGCTCGGGCGAGATGACACTGAAGGGTGCCAAACGAAGAGCCATCAACTATCAAATGGAATGGCAAGGCTGTAGCTAGTGGTCCGTTTTCACCATTAGAAACCAGCAATCCAAGCGGGTTTGACCGCATCAATCTATGTAGAACTTCTAGCCTCTCTTCTTTGAATGAGGTCGGCGTGTACATTGCTTTGAATCCTTGGCGGTGGGCGATCTTGGCTAACAATAATAGATCAGGTCGAAAAAAACGAGTTAAGGCAAGTGCACCCTGGGGAATTAAAGTGGCATAGCAGCAAAGGTTATCAGCCACGGTCAGAAAAATTGAAAGCAAGAAGATTGAACTAAATGGCCCTGATGAAAGAAATTTCCTGGTCGGTCTTCTTATCTGCCTGCCAATTTGGTTCATCTCTTTTTTCAAGATTCCTTGGCTCTGTTTTCTTGGCCTTTTTGCCTTTTACAAAATTTTGTTCTTATACCGCAATCGCCTTGTGTTCAAGGCCGATCGCCTTATTTTACCGGGACCATTTGGCCAGACATGTCTGTACGAAAACATCGAGTGCATTGACATTGAGAGAACGGGCAGGTTCTTAATACTTGAAGATAAATTGCTAGGCACTAAAGTTAAGAAAGTTGCGATATCTGGCCTGAGCAGAGAATCAGCAGCAGCTCTCTGGACTCAGCTCGCTACTAAAACAAGAAGTGCAAAAATTAAAAACGCTGTGAGAGACCGCCTGGTTAATTGGCAAGAACCAGGGTTGTATCTACATAGAGCAACGATCGACCAAGAACCTGCAAAAATTGTAAATTCAATTCTTTCAACCAGTTCGCCTATCGAACTCAACTTCAACGAGCGAGGCAGATACTCACAAGTTAGTGGCTACTTAAATACTTGTGGAAAAGTTGCACTGCGCTGCTGGACAGCCTTTTGGCTAATTGCTGGTAGCTTTTATGCAATCGCACTGTTAGATCTCGGACAGCAGTTCTCCATCATAAAAATAGGCAAAGAACTGGGTATGAAACTGATTTTCCTTGCCATCCTACCTTTAGGTTTATTCGTACGGGCAGCTAGTGAGCACCTGAAGAGTATCTGGGCAACAAGCGCTCTAATTTTAATGACCATAGGGCTGCTTGCATTTCTCGCCCGACAAAAAAGAAAACCAAATTCAGCAATAGTTAGCGAAGACGGAGTAGTGTTGCTAAGGAAAACACCCTTAGGTCAAACCACACTGCGCCGCATCGACTGGTCTTCTATGACAGAAGTCAAAATGCTTCTGCCCAAGGGTAATTCTGGAAAATTGCGAGGTGGAGCAATCGAAATAAAGACATCGGGGTCGAAGGAAAAGTCTGCAATCAAAATTCCCCTGGCTGCATTTACCAGCGACGAAAAAAGAAAGCAGTTTCTAGAAATGCTCAATTACTTTGGCAGAGACATTGAGATTGACAAGGCTGTGCTCGAAACCTTAGCACCAAGAGCCGAAGAATCCTACACAAGCCTTTGGCTCAGCGCCATTGAATCGGCACCAAATTTAGTGCAACTACTTCCTCTGGCCGACGGCGAGAAGCTCAGGCATGACTTAGTAATTGAAAAACAGTTTGCCAGTGGTGGCCAAGCCGTTACCTATTTAGCCTCATGGAGCAACGAGCCTGGGGCAAAAGTAATACTAAAAGAATTTCTCCTGCCTCTATTTATAGAAGCAGCAAGAAAGAAAGTAACCGAACGCTTTGAGCGCGACGCCAGACTTCTAAAAACACTCGACCACCCACAAATCGTTAAACTGCATGATTACTTCATAGAAGAATCAAGGGCCTTTCTTGTTCTTGAGTATATTGAAGGAGTAAGTCTGAGAGAAAAAGTTGAGCACGATGGCAAACTAACAGAATCCCAGACCATTGACATGGCACGCCAAATGGCCGCCATACTTGACTATCTACACAGCTGCACACCACCCATCGTGCACAGAGATTTCACTCCAGAAAATCTCATAGTAAACACTAGCGGTCTAATTAAACTTATAGACTTTGATGTGGCCCTCGAAGCCAATCAACTAAACGGCAGCAATAGCACTGCCGGTAAAACAAACTATTTGCCACCAGAGCAATTTCGAGGACAAGCGTGTGCACAAAGCGACATCTATGCTCTTGGTGCCACTATGTTTTTTGTCATCACGGGTAAAGATCCAGAGCCCATGCAGAAAAGCCAAGCAAAAACAATAGTGCCTGAAACCTCTGATGACCTCGATCAAATAATCGCAACCTGTACAGAGCCAGAGCTAGTAAAGCGCTACCAGAGTGCGGCCGAGATATTGGCTGAGCTGGAGATGCTAAATAGGTCAATATCAGACCGTGTTCTTACTTGACGATTAGCGGAGATGGCCAATGTCGGCTCAAGAAAAAATCATCCCCTATCACTCTACCCCGGCAAAAATTGCCCTGACAATTTGCCATCTAACCATGCCAGCTTGGGCAATTACGCCTGTGCTTTGCTTTATCTATTTCGGCCTCGTTGCTTTGGTGCTGCTGTTCTTGAAGCATTTGACACGGGAGGAACTTACTGTTGGAGGCTATTCACTACTGTTCGGGGTCATGCTCTTTACCTTAGGCACAGTGGCCACCGGGCTCTTGCAAGAAAACAAAATAATAGTTAGCCCAGATGGATTGTTCATTCCAATTTTTCCCAGCGCCAGCAATCACTTTGAGCGTTTCATCGAATGGCGCGAAATCGAAAAAGTGATTTTGAATGGCAACATTAGCACCATCGACAAAATGAAAATCAAACTGCTTACTAGCGCAGGTGGAACAGTCACCTTAGGCCTAAACGGCATGAGCGCCAACGACATTGAATATCTCTTAGTCAGTATGACTAACTGGCTGCCTAGCAGTATCCTCGACCCACAAATTCACGACCTCAAAGAAGCGCTCTGGAATGCCGATTCTCAAACTCTCGAACAAGGGCAAAGCAAGGCCATTAGCTTCACTCAAATGTGGGAAGACGAATTAACCAGTCGCTATTCGGCCACTGCCTATATTCCTCTCAATCCCGGGCAGCGACTGCAAAACAACAATTTAAAAGTAGTACGTCAACTTGCCCTAGGCGGCTGGAGCGCCATTTATCTAGTGCAAGAAGCCAATACTAAACTGAAGGTCTTGAAAGAGTCAGTAATTCCACCAGGAACAAATGAAACACTCAAAGAGAAAGCACAATCAATGTTTCTGCGGGAGGCTCAGCTACTACTCAAACTCAATCATCCACAAATTGTGCGAGTCTATGAACACTTTGTCGAAGACAATCGCCACTATCTTCTCCTTGATTATCTCAGCGGCCAAACCGTTAAACAGGCAGTACGACTGCAGGGTCCATACCACCAGTTAGACGTAATCGACTACGCTAAACAACTAGCTGAAATCTTGATTTATTTGCACAGTCAAACTCCTGCAGTTTTACACCGCGACCTCACCCCCGACAATCTCATTATCAATAGTGAAGGCCAATTGACCCTCATTGACTTTGGTGCAGCTAATGAAATGCTCGGCACGGCCACCGGCACGATGGTAGGCAAACAGAGCTATATTGCCCCAGAGCAGTTTCAAGGCCATGCCACTGAGCAGAGCGACCTCTATGCTCTGGGAGCGACAATGTATTTCATGCTCAGTGGGCAAGAGGCCGTACCCATGACCCAGGCATCACCGAGGCAAGCAGAAAAAAACGGAATCGGGACCGTATCTATTGCCTTAAACAAACTTGTAGAAGACTTAACAGCACAAGACCCTGCCGGTCGGCCAGCCTCTGCCCATGAGCTAAAAGCCCGACTCTTGGCAGTTTTAAACGAAAGTGGCAAGGGCATTAAAGAAGAGAGTCATCTGTGAGTATAAGATCACGGCGAGAAAGAAAGCTAGAGATACAAGAATAGATTTAAGCGGCAGCGGAGAGCAATTTCAGCTGCGCGTTTTGACTGTCTTGATTCCTGTCTGGCTAATGGTTCTGCCAGGAATAATAATAGTTTGCCACGACACAATCTGGACACTTGGCATACTCACTGTAGTCGTGGCCTGCGCCATGAGCTTTATCTTCCTGCTCAAAAATCAACTGACCTTCCGCCAAGACGAGCTCAAGCTCCCAGGGTTTTGGGGCCCAGCCCTCAAGTATAGTGAAATCAAACGTATTAGCTTTGCCAACTATGACAAGGTCCTGATAGAAGCAATTACTGAAGTCGGCCCACTACAAAAGAAGGTTGAAGTCAGCGGCTTATCCCGCGAATCGGCAGAAACTCTTTGGGTAATGCTAGCAACCAAGCTAAGAACAGCAGAAATTAGCTCAGAAGTTCGTGAGCGCTTTAAAAATTGGGTAGGCAGCTCAGAAAATCCAATTTTGGCCATACCGGCTAGTGCGGAGATGGCGATGATTGCCGCTCCAGCGAGAGAATTGCAACTTTTGGTAGACATTAAAGCCCATAGCCGCCTCAAACAAATGCTGTCGTATATGAGCATTTACGAGGCTACAGGCTACCGCACCTGGACAATATTTTGGGTCGGTGCGGCCACCCTAACTGCCATAAGTTGGCTAGCCAGTGTACTTTTACCGCCATATGCCCTTGTCTTAATTAAGGGGTCGTTAGTCGCCCAATGGTTTGAAAGCACTCTTACTGCATTTTTCTCCATGTGGGAGCCAGCAATAGCACTAACACAGGTGATATTTGCCAATGCTTTCGGTGCCTGTGGCTATTTCGTCTTACTCTTGCTCGGCTGCTACTATGCCATTAAAAACTGGTCAGAGCCAGACAGCGCCTTTATCGACCATCTCGGCATCACAGCACAGCTTAAGACCCCAACCGGCAGCGTGCCCCAAGAACACCTGAGCTGGCAGTCAATTGCCAATATCAAGCTTCTGACCAATAAACGAGCATCCATGGCCAGTTCAACGGTGCAATTCAATTCGCGCAGTGATCGTCTGCCCATTGAAATACCGCTGCGGGCTTTCGCCGGAGAGCACAATCGAGAATTATTTTTAGAGGCTTTAGAATCATGGGGCAAGAAAGTTACTATCGATCCCAAGCTACTTGAGGCTCTCTCTAGCGCTCCAGATACTAGTTACACCGAGCTTTGGCTTTCATCTCTTGAGGCGGCCCCCCAGCTTCAGCAATTGACCCCTCTCAACGAGAAAGAGAAGCTCAGTCACCACGGCCTTGAAATCGAAAAACTTTTGGCCAGCGGCGGTCAAGGGGTCACATATATAGCTCGCTGGAGCGAACAGCCTAACTCACCAAGAGTGGTATTGAAGGAAATCATCATTCCAATTTACATAGAAAAAGCTCGACTAAGAGTGGCTGAACGCTTTGAGCGCGATGCCAAACTCTTGAAGAGCCTGGACCATCCTAAGATTGTAAAACTACACGATTACTTCATTGAAGAACATCGTGCTTTTCTCATGCTCGAATACATAGAAGGCACAACTCTGCAAGAAAAAGTGCAGATGCAGGGCGCCATGCCAGAAGCAGAAGTTCTAGATTTAGCCAAGCAAATGCTAGATATTCTAGACTATCTACATAGCTGCACACCGCCTGTGGTGCATAGAGACTTCACACCAGATAATTTGATGGTCAATGAAGAAGGGGAGGTCAAACTCATCGACTTTGACGTTGCCCTACAAGCCGAAGAGGCCGTTAAGAGCAAGGTAACAATTGTCGGCAAGCAAAACTTCTTACCACCTGAACAATTTCGCGGGCATCCCTGCCCCCAGAGCGATATCTACGCCTTAGGCGCCACTCTTTATTTTCTTTTGACAGCCAGAGAACCAGAAGCCCTTGACTCCTGTCATCCACAACACATCACAGACACTGTCTCGGATCACTTAGATGCCTTCATTGCCCGCTGTACCGAGCCAGAATTGAGGCGGCGTTTTCGCAATATCGCTGACATGCGTGCAGACTTAGAAATAAGTCTAGAAGAAGTTTAGACAAGATTTTAAAGAGAACTAGCGAAATATGGCTCAAGAAAAAATCATCGTCTACGACTCTCTACCAGCAAAAGCTGGGCTGGCACTTTGCACGATCACTTTGCCAGTCTGGGGCCTAGTTGCTCCAGTCATTCTTTCAATGCTCTCAATTATTTCTCTATTTTCAGTGCTCTATGGTGTCTTTCCCCAGGCCATTAGCATGATGGGCAATTCACTAGCATTGGCACTGCTTTTCTTCAGCGGTGTAATCATCACCGGTATCTTTAGTGAGAGCAACATCATTGTTAGCCAAGAAGGTCTTACACTGCCGGCTCTCACTAGCTTCACCAATAAATTTGATCGTTTTATTGAATGGAGCGAAGTCGAAAAAGTAACACTATTGGGTGACGATCTGAGCAACTTAAATTCGCTCAAAATTCATATCAAGATGACCAGCGGTGGTTTTGCCGTTCTCGGCCTCAATGGCTTGGTGGCCAACGACATTGAGTATATGTTAGTGAGCATGGCCAACTGGTTACCAGCAAAAGCATTAGATAGCAAACTTGAGCAGTTGAAAGAATTGCTCTGGAATGCTAATTCAGCCAGCGATACCAAAGTTGGCACACTGCTGAGCTTTACCAGCATGTGGGAAGACGAGTTGACCAGCCGCTTTACGGCCAGTGCTTATGTACCGCTCAATCCGGGTCAAAAGCTGCAAGAAGGCAATCTCAAAGTGATACGACAAATGGCTCTCGGCGGCTGGTCTGCTGTCTATTTAGTGCAAGAGGCCAATACTAAGTTACGAGTGTTAAAAGAGTCAGTGATACCACCAAGAGTAAATGCCAAGCTCAAAGAGAAAGCTCAGTCAATGTTCTTGCGGGAGGCTCACCTCTTGCTCAAGCTTGAGCACCCCAGAATCGTTCGTGTGCATGAACATTTTACTGAAGATGAAAGACACTATCTCTTGCTTGACTATATCAGCGGGCAGAACATTCGCCAGATAGTTAGCCTCCAAGGTGCATTTCACCAACTAGATGTAATTGACTATGGCAAACAACTTTGTGATGTGCTGCACTTTCTCCATAGCCAAGACCCTGTAATTCTGCACCGAGATCTCACCCCGGACAACTTAGTAATTGGCAGCGATGGCAAGCTCATGCTCATTGATTTTGGTGCCGCCAACGAGCTAATTGGCACAGCCACAGGCACTTTAGTGGGCAAGCAATGCTACATATCGCCAGAACAGTTTCGCGGGCACCCTAACGAATCGAGCGACCTCTATGCCCTTGGTGCCAGCCTCTACTTTATGCTTACTGGTCGTGATCCAGAACCTCTAACACAGTCTTCACCGAGCGAAATAGAAAGGCACGTAAGCGAAAAGCTCGACAAACTTGTGCAAAGCCTCACAGCACAAGACCACAAAGCCAGACCAGCTTCAGCAGCAGAAGTGAAGGAAGTTCTTTTAGCCCTTAGCTAATTGCGCACTCGAGGAGTCCAGCGCCGCAGAAAATGCTGTGCTTGTGCAAAAGCCCTGGCCTTGGCCGGAACTTTTCGCAACAGCTCTACGGCGCGATTGTAGTTGCCAATTTTGGCGTATTGCATTGCCATCTGCAAATAAGCATCAGATAGAGTTTCATTGTATTCAGGCATCAATGCCTTTTCACGCTGTAAGCGCTCAAGCACCAACACGCCTTCTTCGCAGCGACCACGACTAATTAAAATCGAAGCGTTTTTAGCTTCGTCATTGGCTTTGTAGTAAGAACTAAACTGGTAGCTACCAAATATAACAAGACCACCCAGGGCAAGGGCACGCAGCACCATCATGGTCTTAGCCGCCGAGCCTCTGCTCTTCTTGTTCTTCACAGGCTTAGATTGAGGGCCCCAATCAAGCAGAGCATTGGGATCATTTAGAGCAGAATAGCTATCTGAGGTCTCTGGTGGCGGAATACCATCTTCACTTGTCCTAAAGACTAAACCACCCTTGCCTTGGAAGGGAATCCAGTTCTCGGGCGGGGCGACACTGACAGTCTTCTGCCGACCATTGCAAGCCGCCTGAATATCTTCCCATAGCTCCTCAGCACTCTGCTGCCGGTCATTGGGATTCTTGGCCATGGCCTTCATGATGACGTCATTAATCTCTTTCGGGAAAGTCACTTGTTCGTTGACTGACCCCATAGATGGTGCCTGATTATTAACATGCATAAGCATTAGCGCCATCAGATCATCGGCAGCGAAAGGTCTTCTACCGGTTAAAGTCTCAAAAAAGACAACGCCCATCGAATAAATATCAGTGCGATAATCTACATCTACACCGCGGCACTGTTCCGGGCTCATATATGCAGGTGAACCGCAAACCTTACCTTCAATAGTGAGAGAAGCTGAGGTAGCACCAGTGTCAGTCCACATTTTAGCAACGCCGAAATCGAGCACTCTTACGGCATTCTTCTTAATTAGATCAGGGGCATCGAGGTTGCCATCAATATCAACTTCTTCAAGCACGATATTCTCGGGCTTAAGATCCCGGTGAATTACCCTACTGCGGTGTGCTTCTCCAACAGCTGCGCATACTTGCGAGAATAGTGGCAGCGCTTGTTTCAGATCAACAAAGCCACGCTTGCGTAGAACATCAGAGAGAGTGACACCGTTCAAAAGCTCGGTAACAATATAGGGTTGCCCCTCATCGACAACACCAAAGTCATAGAGCCGGATAATATTGGGATGACTCAGTCGGCTAACGGCCTTAGCCTCACGATGAAAACGCTTGACTGAATCTGAATTGCTACCAAGGAAATGGTGCAGCAACTTAACTGCCATTTCGCGGCCAGTAGATTCTTGTATAGCTTTATAGACCACACCCATTGAGCCCTTACCGACAGGACAGAGAATGCGGTATTTTTCACCCAAGACTTTGCCTATTACAGGATCGTCTGGCACCAAAATGAGCTTAGCACCGTCATCGGGACACTGCTCAAAATCGCCTTGAAAGTGAGTGTTACACTGAAGACAAAGCTTCATCTCAGTTCTTCTTCACCTTCCTCTTCAGCTTCCGCAGAAGCTTTTGAGCGTCCTTAAACTTCTTAGATCGACTAGGTATTTTCTCCAGAAGTTTTACGGCTTCTGCAGGATCTTCATCGTCAACCTTGTTAGCCATCTGGAAATAGATTGAATGAAGTTTTTCGCCTTCACTGGCAGTAATTTTGCCAGAGCTGACCTTGCCTTCTAAGATTTCTCTGGCGCGATCAAGCTCACCATTTTTGATCATCTGATCAATAGAAGCTTTTGTCTCGGCACCAGGCTTGGCATCGGGCAAATTGAACTTAACTATGCCACTTTGGTAGGCATAGAAGCCACCACCGCCAACAACGACCAAGAGCACCACTATGGCAATTATTGGCCTGAGATCTAACCCAGGCATTTTGGCCACCCGAGTTCTTGTACGACCGGGACCTTGCGAATTACCTTTGCCACCACGTATAGCGGCAGTCTGTTCTGGAGTGATTGTCTCAGCTACTGTTCGAGTAGGAAGCTCAGGCATTTTCGTGCCTTGCTGCGAAATCTTAGCAGAACCAAGAATACGATTAACTAGCTCAGCACGAGTAGAAGGTGAATCATCAACTTGCGGTGGCAACTGACTGAGTGAATTAACGGATGGTACGCTACCGGTGCCTGTACCCACGGAAGACTGGCCTGAAGACTGAACGGGCGACTGGGATTGAGCCTGTAACTCAGCTTGCTGCTGTATTTGCGCCAGAGCTTCCATATTGACTGCTGAAGCCGATGGTGGCCGATTCTGTTCTTCGAGTTTGCGGTTTAGAGCAGCAATTCGAGCGCTAACGGCGTCATTTGATACTGTTGCCTGGGGCATACTGGCTACGCCATCATAAGGATTTGCCATGCCAGTACCAGAAGTAGAAGGTGATTGTTCCTGGCTTGCCGGCCTGGTTTGTGAAGTAGATGGCGAGTTAAACGGCGAAGAGAATGGCGATGAACCACCGAACGGCGAACTCATAGCAGCCCCTTGATTGGGCTGTTGATTGTAGTCAGAGGCCTGAATGGTTTCGACCTGTCGGCTTACTCTACCTGGTGGCTTGTTGATCTCAGCAGCAATTTTAGAAGCTGAATCGCTCGGGGTTCGCTTATCTTCAGGTGATTTGTTCGGCGCCTTGCTAGCAACTTCAAGTAAGCGAGAAAGGGCATCTACCTTATTTGCTTGAGTTTGCGTCAAGGGAGCCTCATCTTCGACTTGGTTTGAGGTAGAAGCGAAGGCCTCTAAACGGTTCTGCGAAGGAGAGCTACTTGGTGCAACTTGTGGTTGTGATTCTGATTGCGCCACTTGTGACTGTTCTTCCTGACCAGCAGCCAGTAATTTGTCGAGAGCGTCGGAAATCGCTCCGCCCAAACTATCGCCATCATCATCTTCTTCGTCTACAGCCGGTTTAGAAGGAGCTCTAGAAACGGGCTCATCAAAGTTTGTAGAAGACAGCAACGACGCTAAGCCTGACTTAGCAGGCTCTTCAGCCTGAGCCGGTTTACCATCTTGCACTTGTTCAAGCTTGGCCGAATTGGCAAGCTCTATCATTTCGGTAAGCGATAGCTTGGCAGTAGATTTCGGTGACTGCGACTCAGACTTGGTTGGTTCGTCAGCTACTTCTGAAACTGGTTGTGAAATGGGTTCTGAAATTGGTTCTGAATAAGCCTCGACGGCAACTTCATCAGCCTTGGCTACAGCAGCTGATTGCTCAGCGGCAAGTCTAGCCTCTTCTTCTGCCTTCTTGCGGGCTTTCTCTTCAGCCTTGGCTTTGCGAATACCTATTTTGATACTCTCTAAACTTTCTTGCTCAAAGTTCTCAGCATTGGCAAAAGCAATTGGCAGAGAGTCTTTTCCAAGAACCGGCTGTTCAGGGAAAGCTGAAGACGATATTGGGGCCTTGGCGGGCTCAGGCGATGGTGGCTCTAGCACTGGAGCAGCAAGTTCTGGCACCGCACCAAATACGGCATCGGCAGCAGACAGCTCCTCTGCGCTGCCCTTGTTCGAGCCACCACTGCCAAACATAGTGTCAGCAGTGCGCATATCTTCGACTTCGCCGAAGTTACTTTCGGTAAATGACGGATCAGCGAAACTACTAGCTAGATCAGAGCTCATATTACTTTGCTGCTCTTGATTGACAGCAGCCAGCAGTTTACTAATGGCATCAGACTGAGATAGCACACCAGAAGGCTCACTTGCAGGCTCAGCAAAAGACTCAGCAAAAGGCTCAGCGCTAGCGAAACTCGCTTGTGACTCGGCTTGACTAAAGTCACTAATTTGGGGCTGCGGGTCACCAACCGACTCGCTAGGCTTAGCACCCTGGAAGCTGTAGTCTTGCCCAGAGGTAACTATTTCGGTACTAAACAGAGAAGAGAAAGCTGGAGGGGCTGACCTTTCATCGGCTCTAAAGGGCTCCGGTGGGGTCGATTTTGCATCTGAGTAGTTAGCAGAGTTATCAGAAAAAGCATCAGGATGCACTTCATCAAATGGCGATACGCCTTCCTGATCGCGACGCTCAGGGGCAAACAGCGCCTGATGTTCACCAGTGGGAATCATCAAATCAGCTAAATTACTGTGCCCAGGGGCATCACTGTTGGCATCAGCTGGAGATGGTTCAGAGCTTCCACCACCAAGCAAACTGCCGAAGCCAACCAGGCCCTTAGGCTTAGGCTCGAAGTAGGGCGAATCATATTTTGCATCGTAATCAGTGTCACTGCTAGGCTGAGCGACTTGTTCATTGTTAAATTGGTCTGCCGGTTCAGAAGAAAAATTGTATTGCTCTAGAGGGCTTAACGGCTCAAGCATATCGTCAGAATTTTGCTCAAGGGCCTTAGCCTCTTCAGCGAACGCTTTAGCCAATAGTTCAGCAGTGCTCTCTGGCTGTATTTGTTTCCGTGGGCTGGGCTGCGGCTGAGGTTGCGGTTCAACTTTCTTCTCAATCTTTTCGGTCTTTTCTACGATGCGAGGAGGCGAAGTCGGCTGAGCAGGCCACGATGGAGGTGGATCTTTCGAGACTTCAGCAGCTCTCTTAGCTTGGGCTGAAGACCCTGGTGTTGAAGTAGTTGGCGTTGAGGGAGTGGGAAGTTGCATTGACTTTGGCACTACAGCTTCACGCGGTGCCTCGCTAGGCTGGTGAAAAGTATATGGTGCTGGAGGTCTAACAGCTTCTTTTTCAGGAATTTTGAGCACTGGTGGCGTGCCAGACGAAAGAGTATTCATCGGCCGGGCCTGAGGCGCCTTGAACTTATCTAATGATGGAGCGGGGCCACCTGGGCGACTTGCCATCGGCTTAGTCGTAAAGGTGCCGGAAGTAGAAAAGGTTCCCGATGTCGAGGTTCCAGATTGAGAACTTGAACCTGACGAATCACTATTAATTTCGGCATTACTTGGTGGACTAAATTCTGGGCTACTTTGTTGGGCCACTACCGACGGTGCTTGCTCTACTGCAGCCGCATTATCACCATAGGGAGCATAATCAGACTCTTCGATTAGTCCAGCAGCAGCCTGAGCAAACATCTTCTCTTGCGCTAGGGCCTCAGCTTGTGCTTCAAGCCGCGCTGTAGAAGAAAATGAATCAACTTGCTCCCAGCTCGATGAACTGGCTACGGCATTAACACTAGAAGAATTAGAAGTGCTAGCTGGCTGCGGAGCACTCTCAGGGGCAGCGGAGGAAGTCTGGCTGTCAACAAGTGCATCAGAATCCTCAGCCGAGAGAGTTCCAGTCTTTTTGACCAGTGCTGAAAGTTTCGAGGAAATATCGGCTTTACCGGCTGAATTATCAGCCCCTTTCCCTTGGCTATTGCCGCCTTTCTTACTCAAGTAAGGGGTCAAATCTGGCAAGTCGTCCTTCAAACTATTCTTCCTCTCGAAGCCTATGGCTGCACAGTGCTCAATTGTCCTTGATTTCACTCAGATTATGCTGACCAAACTTAGATTTTTTTGGCCAATTTTCCTATTGCGGACCCCTTGTACGCTCATTTACCCGCTGGGACTGATTTTGCAACCTTCCATCGTTTTTTTGGTCATTTCCCTTAACTAAGGTGAAGCCAGTCGCCTGACAAGCTAACTGTAGATCTTTGGCAAAATCAACGGCAGATGCATGCCGGTCTTTAGGATTTTTCTGCAAAGCCTTGGCTACAACGAGATCTACTGGTTCAGGAATGCCTAAATCTGGCCGCACGGTAGACATTAATGGCATTTTCTCGTTAACAGTCTTAACCATAAACTCTTTGGAAGTCGTAGCTTCGAAGGGTCGCTTACCGGTGACCATTTCAAAGACGACCAGTGCCAGAGAATAGATATCGGTACGGTGATTGAGGGGCAAACCACGGCACTGCTCAGGACTCATATAAGCCGGAGAACCAGCTACGGTGGTCGGGCGCGCCATTGTATTCATGCCGTTTTCAAAGACTGTGTAGGCAATACCAAAATCGCAGACTTTGACGAAATCTTGCTCGCTAGTTGAATCTAGCACTATGTTTTCGGGCTTAATGTCGCGGTGAACAAAGCCCTGACTATGGGCCTCTTGCAAACCATTGCAAACCTGACGGGTGATTTCGAGCATACGGGAGGGGGCAAGCGGTACGTCGGTTGTGATTAACGACGAAAGTGGTGTGCCTTGTAAATAGTCCATTACAAGATATGGCTGCCCGTCGTCAGTGATGCCCGATTCCCACAAATTTACGATGTTTGGATGCCGTAGTTGCTCTAAGGCCCTTACTTCACGGGAGAATTTCTCCATGCTCTTCGGGTCGGCACCGAGGTAGCTGTGCACGACTTTGACAGCCACAGCACCACCCATAAGCAGTCTGGTAGCTCGATAGACGATGCCACTGGCACCCTTACCAACCACAGTCTCAACTGCATACTTATTGTTAATAAGGGCGCCAATCAACGGGTCTTTTCCGACCGGTTCTAGGGCGACCTTATCTCGCGGACAAGTTGAAACCTCGTCGCCAAAATAGTTGTTGCACCGCAAACAAAGCTTCATTTAGAACTGCCAATCAATTTTGGTCCGTGACTCCATCAAAAACTGTTTCTCAAGTAGTACCAATAGATACTACCCTTTTAATTACTTACCCATAGACATGGGCCGTCCACCAACAAGTACGATTATCAGCCGCTAAAGCAAGGTTAATTTATTGCTCGATCAACCTCTGACATACCAGTCGCCTGGCAAGCGCTCAGCTATTCCTGCCAACTCTAACATGGTCAGAGTACTCGAAAGTTCGCCGGCCGTCATTCCGGTCTTTTCGGTGAGCTGATCGAAATGAACCGGCTCATTAGAAAGCAGCTCGTGAACATCTTTTTCGCGTCCGAAAAGCTCTAAAACAATAGGTTCGCTGCGGGGCCTTGTACTGGTCGCCCAGTTTAAAGCCTTCATAATCTCAGCAACGCTCGTAACAAGTTGAGCCATATTATCAGCAATAAGCCGGTTGGTCCCCTCTGAGGTGGGCTGATCGATTCTTCCCGGGATCGAGAATACTTGGCGATCCTGTTCAAATGCTTGCCGTGCAGTAATGAGAGATCCTGAACTCTTTCCTGCTTCTATTACCAGTAAACCTTGACCGATGCCCGAAATAATGCGATTTCGAGCAGGGAAACGCCATTTTTCAGGGGTGATACCAGGAAAATATTCGGAAAGAACCAAGCCCTTTGGATCTTCCGACAGCTTAGCGAAAAGGGGCTTATTGGAGCTGGGGTAACAGACGTCGGGGCCACAGGCGAGCACAGCAGCGGTTTTGCCACCAGCCTCAATGGCACCATAGTGAGCAAACGAGTCGACGCCAACCGCCATACCGCTAATCACGGTCACTCCTGCTTGAGCCAACTCACGGCCAAACTCTTTGGCTAACTTCTGACCGTAATGCGATGGTGTGCGAGTGCCCACGACACCAATGCCATAGACCAAACTCTCCATACTCATCTCTCCCTTCACATAGAGGACGAAGGGTGGATCGTGTATCTCTCTGAGGGTATGGGGATAGAGCGGATGTGCCATCGGATAAGCCCTGACTTTGGCCTTCTCTAACTTGTCAGGCAATGAATCAGGGTCAATCTCTGCACGCTTCGCAACAAATTTAGCGATGAGCTCGTCAGTGATCCAACCAAGGTAATACGGGGCCCGACTCATCTCTTTTAGCTCAGAGGGGCTACCGTGCCAAAATGTCTTCATGGTCTCGAAGCGATCATATAGCTTGATCATACGAGAGGCCCTGAAGCCGCAACCAGTGCACAAATCAAGAGCGAGCCAATATTTCAGCTCCTCATTGCCCCACATTTTGATGGGATCCTCGATAAGATGCATAATCAGATATACCAACCCTCTCGTTGCATTTTCACTGCAGCCCCTACAAACAATGATGCTAGCATTAACAACAGTCTCTCCAGGAAAAAAGTTCAATTCTCTATGGTGCAAAAACAAGCTAGAAACTTAAAATCTTCAAGCATTGCTTTAGGGGCACTGTTATCTCTGCTCTTGGCTCTCCCTTTTTCAGCCGGCCCAGCTTTAGCTCAGGGGCTGAGCAGCGAAGAAAGCAGCAAGCTCAAACTAATTGAACAAAACCTGTTCTTTAAGAACTACGACGACGATAGTGCCGAAATTCGTATGGCTCGTATTGAAAAACGAGTTTTCGGCGAACCGGCGGAAGGTGCACTGAGCACGCGTTTAGCAAACATATTGCAGGTGGCCAAGCCCTTAGATAAAGCACCGACACCGCGCAATCAACCAGCCCCAGCAGCACCAAAACAGCCGACTTTTGAACAACAGCAGCAAGAGCAACAACTGCGCCAAGAAGAGGCCGCCGAAAGAGCCAGACAAAGAGCAATGGCTGCCCGCGACGAAGAAGTCAACCAGATGTTCGCCGATGCTGTGCGTCTGTGGAAAGAGCGCAAGGGTAATGAAGCCCTAGAAAAATTCGAACAAGTTGTGCGACTGGCTCCAGACAATGCCGAAGCTCACTTTAGCCTTGGTGTCATCTATGAGGCCCAGCGCAATTTCACTGAAGCTTTAGGCTGCTATAAAAAGGCAAACGAGATTGACCCCAACAAGCGAGAGTACAAAGAAGCCGTAAGCTTGGTCGAGAAAAAGGCGGCCGTAAAAGAACAAGATGACGGTAAAAAGCTTGAACTACGTATGCTGGCAGAAAACGCTTCTGGAGCTTATCGGCGCGGCGAATTCATTTCGGCACTTGACCTCTACAAACAACTTGATCGCAAGGCGCCAAATCAAGCTCTGGTGAAATACAACATTGCCACTATTTACTTGGCCATGAAAAGCCCAGTGCAGGCCTTAGATTTCTTTAGACAAGCACGCAAACTGAAGCCGGAAGAACCTAACTATCAAAAAGCCGTAGCTCAACTAGAAGGCAATCTACAAACAGAAGAAACTGAACGCCTCAATTCAGAGAGAGCCTGGCAGAATCAGAATCAAAACCAAAATCAAAATCAAAATCAGAACCAGAACCAAAACCAAAATCAGAATCAGAATCAGAATGCTAATCGCAATCCAAATTTCAATCAGCAAAATGGCCAGAATCAGCCCAGAAACAACAACAACAACTCCAATAGCAATGGCAACGGCCTTTTAGGCGGCGACAAGAATGCCCCACCTCCATCAGCCGCATTTGGCATTCTCGCCAAGAGCAACAAGTCAGGAGTGCTTGTCACCACCATCGGTATCGCCTCGCGAGCAGCAAGGTGTGGCCTCCAACGTGGTGATGTCATCAGAGCTATTGACGGTGAAGTGATAAAAAGCGTCAGCCAATTCCAGCAAATAATGAACGGTAAGACACAAGGGCAGTCATTGCAGCTCATGATTGAACGCAAAGGCGCTATAGGCCAAGTAATTCTTTAGTCTTGCTTCCGATTAGTCTTGAACAAGAGCATTGAGTCTTTCAGCAAAACTCTCAGTGATTTTTGCTGGCTCAAGTTCAGACACTTGACGAATGTTGTAGACAGTATCGCGCACTACTGGCTTGTAGCCAGAAGAAGCAATAAGCTGCTCCATCTTCTCTTGAGCTAACTGCAAAGGAGTCTTGGCACCAGCAGCATGGGTAATTTTCTCTTCCATGATGGTACCGTCCATGTCGTCGGCTCCAAAAGAAAGAGCAAGCTGAGCCAACTCGACACCGAGCTGAATCCAATAGGCTTTGATATGTGGGAAGTTATCGAGCAAAATTCTCGAGATGGCAACATCTTTGAGCAAATCTGATGGAGTCGGCTCACTCACTTCATCTTGAATATTGGTGCCATCGTAGTAGCACTTCAAAGGAATGAAGCACTGGAAGCCACCACTCTTATCTTGTTGTTCGCGCAAGAGCAGCATGTGATCAACTTTGTTTTCGATGCTTTCACTAATTCCAGTCAGCATTGTGGCATTAGATTTAAGACCAAGTTTATGAGCAATACCGTGAATTTCCAGGTAAACAGGAGCCGGCGTTTTCTTCACCGCCATGCGCTCACGAACAGCATCATCAAATATCTCAGCACCACCGCCAGGCATTGAGCCCAAACCGCAGGCAATCAAACGGGTCAAAACTTCTTCGTAGGTAATGCCATCAAGGTTAGCTAAATACTCGATCTCAACGGCAGTAAAGGCTTTCATGTGCACATGAGGAAACTTCGCTTTTAACTGCTGCAGCACTTCTTCGTAATAAGCCAGGTCGCAAGCAGGATTGAGACCACCAACCATGTGAATCTCATTGATACCGAGAGCTACACCTTTGCCTGCTTCTTCAAGCACACGGTCAACGCCCCAAGTATAGGCCTTGCCACGCTCATCAGGATTGGCATAAGAACAGAAGCGGCAGGTCTCAACACAAAAATTGGTTGGGTTGAGGTGCATGTTGTGAATGTAATAGACATAGTTCTCTTGGCCCGGCTCAGCTTTGACTCGGCGAGCATACTCACCTAGAGCACCGATAGCCACCAAGTCGTCAGACTGGTAGAGGCGAATAGCATCTTCGCGGCTAATGCGCTTGCCTGTATAAACTTTCTCGGCTACATCAGCCAGGGGATGACCGGTGAAAATTCTATTTTCAATAACAGCAGACATGGACACCTCTAAAGACTGCTACTAATCTCAAGAGTCAATCTTAACAGGATAAAAATCGGTTTTGTCCACATTCTCGCGACCTAGTCACAAGCGTTCACAAGAGGCAATGTACCTTCAGCTCATCAGCCTCGAACAATCCAATTAGGATTTAGCATTGATGTCAGGATATGGTCACACCACTTGCCATTAATCAACAAATAATCGCGGGCATAGCCTTCCACGTTGAATCCCAGGCTGCGCAAGAGCCAGCCACTGCGCTGATTGGAGGGTTGATAGTTCGCCATAATTCGATGCAAGTTGAGCGCCGAAAAGCCGTAGGCAATCACTGACTGCAGGGCTTCTTTCATCATGTGCTTGCCTTCTCGATCTTGGGCAATTGAATAACCTAAATTGCAATACTGAGCAGCACCGCGAACAATATTATTGAGGTTGGCGGAACCCACAACCACAGAGGGATTGGCGCGATCGAAAAGGAAGAAGCGCACCGCCACATCGCCATGAAAGTCTTCAAGGCTCTGCTCAATTTGCTTGTGCCAATAATCATGGGTTAAAAAATCGCTAGGCCAAGCTGGGCCGCCGTCTGCCAGGTGTGCCCGGTTGCTACTAAAGTAGGTTATAACAGCTTCAGTGTCTTCAATCTGGGCCAAACGAATGATGCATCTTCCTGTATTGAGCGTAGGAAGCTTGGTTTTCTGGGCGGACAAATCGTTCATTGCTCTCTCAATCAAACTAATTAGGCGAAAATTACTTCACTAATTCTAATCGACCCAGAAACTAGAATTGGCTCGAATTGGAGCAGCTGATTCTTCAAATACTGGTCTGCGGTTATCTTCATGAGCAAGAATCTCAACCAGCAAATCAGCATCGATCTCTAGGTCATCATCAAGGGAATAAGGTGAAGCCAAAACCAATCCGGTTTGGTCGTCATCAAAATCTCGCCACGACTGTTTGATGGAAGATTCGAAAAGATACTCGTCTTCATTCGTCCAGGCAAGAAAACTGTCTTCTATCGAGGGCAAGGGCTCAATCAAGGGCATACCGGCGCGGCGGCCGCGATCAATATCGTTGATTCTCTGCTCAATTGCTTCAACTTCACTGCGATGGCTGTCACCAAACCAGTGCATCATTGCGGTTTTCTGACGCTCACGACAGAGAACATTTTCTTCGCGATCGGTATCAGCCATGCGCCGAGCGTCATTGAGACTAAAGCCGCCTTGATGGCTCTGAGCACGCATCTGGGCCAAACGCTGCTTGTTGCGGTCGATATCAATAAAATTGGGCAGAATCAAACCACCCTTTGCTCTCGATACTGTTGAACTCAAACTTTTGACTAGAAGCAGCACATTAGAAATCAATTTTCATACCCGCCAGTTGAAACTCATGCCCATCTCGTTGCCAAGAGATTAGTTCAGTGCCCCGTCGATCTCAATGGGGTAATTCCCCCAAATAAGTGCCACTTCATTAATTTATCAATTTGGATATTAAATGTCCATCTAATCGTAATAGCTTCGATATGTCTAAACAAAGCCACTACGCTTTTGGCTTTCTTTAGGGCTAACCCGAATATTGCCGACGCCCAAGCTGATCATTTGATTGGTTACCAGGTCAAAAAAGCGCTCCCGCTCTGGCCCCTTAATCACGGCCAAATGGTGGGCTTCAGCCAGGGCCACGGGATATCCCTGACCCTTCTCAACCTGAGTGCGCACGGCCTGCATAGCAAAGCTAAACAGCTCTTGGTCAGCAAAAACCCAATGGGGCATCTCAATACGTGCAACCTCACTGGCACCGCGCCAATAAACAAAGCAGCTGCGATCGGTCTGGGGCATCAGCTTGACCACAGTGGCACCGCTGACAAATACAGCCGATCGCTGATTAACTGGCAGCAAGCGCTCAAATAAACTACGGTCTCCGAGAGGCCAAACCTTCGAGCAAGGAAAATCTTCTTCATTGAGGTTGGCACAATGGTCACGACAGTGGCTGAGCTCATAGGGGCAAATCGAAACCCGCAAGCAGTTGACTAAATCAGCACTGCGACTATGACTGAGGTAACCGATAATAGGCACCTTAGCCAGCCGCAACCGCGCCATCAATTCTTCTAAGCGGGCAAAGTAGCTCTCCTGATAGGTGCTACTCATTTTCTCTACCGACCAGGGAATGAGCGAACCATCGTACATGGCCAGGGCACGACCATGGCTAGCAGCCTGGCAGGCCGTTTCAGTCAATAATTCCAATTCAAAAAGGCCACGCTCAAGGGCGACATAGAGTTCATCAATATGCACGCGGCGCCGGTCTACCAGCGGATAGAGGTCATCGGGTCTGGCATGCAAACGAGGTTCGCTATACAAAAGCGGTGGCACTGGCAGACCGTATGAAATGCGCGCCACACCGACATTTAGCAAATAGCAATTGTGCACCTCATGATGAGAGGGCATTATCTGTGAGCCATCCACGGCTACTACTGTCCAGGGTTGAAGGGCCGTATCAAGGGCCGAGATCAATTCTCTTCGGCCGACAGGCTCAAGGGGTGTAGCCGTAGGCCAGAAAACCCAGGGGGCATTGTCTGCTAGTTTTTGCTCGAACCTGACGCTGTTACTTTCAGCCCCGGCAAAAGCTGCCAGTGCACTGGCCATAACCCGCTCATAATCTTGTTTCTCCACAACAGCATCAGCACCAATTTGTGATACCAGTTGAGAGAGCTTCATAAAGTCGAGCATGTGAAAAAATCCAGCTATAAGAGATGAGATAGAAAGGAGAAGACTAATAGTAGCGCTATACTTTACTAACAGTAGACGAACCAAGCAGTAGAATTTCAGCCGGAAAACAAATTAACAGTGAATCAGAAAAACAACCGCAAAGCCAAAGACCCCAGCGATGCTCCTAAAGAACTGCCTTCGACACTCTCTGGTCGTATTGCCGAACTGCGCGAGCGCAAGAATCTGACCATTAGAGACTTGGCACAAGATTCACGTTTTACTAAAGAGCGCATCGAAGACATCGAATCTGGCTTAGAAACCTGGCTTTCTTCTACAGACAGACAACTATTGGCCCGGGCCCTGGCGGTTGACCCTTATATCATTCAAGAAGTTGAGACCAGGCCACGTTTAGAAGAAAGTGATGATCCGGTAGCCTATGCGGCCATGTTGGCCGACCTGAGCGACTCTATTCTCAAAGGCGTCAAAGAGCAAGAATGCCCACAGTGTGGCAATACTTTGCGTTGCCGCGTACAGGAAGGTTTGGACATTGACGAGCAGCCTATCTATCTAGCCAAGGCCTTCTGCCAGAAATGCCCATTCATTCTTAAGTAAGACAAATTAGCCAGTTATTTCGTCGATTGCTTCGACATCAAGCGCGCTGGCTGGGGATACTCACCAAGAAAAGTAATGGCGCCGGTCTTTAGATCGCGCATGGCGCCCACTATTTTGACTTTGCCAGAGTAGACAGCTTCTTTTACGATTGAACTATTGCTGAGCATATCGTTCGCCGACATCCAGACGTTAGCAATGGCAGAAGAATGTACTAACTGGTCGCCTTTTTCAGTTGGATGGCTGCGCCTTGTTGCCGCTACTGCTGGTGCAATTTTGCTCATGATAGTGGGCAAATTACCAGGCAAAAGCGACCCATTAACAGCACTATCAACGGCGGCCTTAACTGCACCACAATCAGAATGGCCTAAGACAATAACAAGGGGGATACCCAAATACTTGACACCATATTCAATCGAAGCTAGTTCCGAAGTAGCACAGACATTCCCCGCTACTCTTACAACAAACAATTCGGCCAGACCTTGATCGAAGACCATCTCTACTGGCACTCTTGAATCAGAGCAACCTAACACAATAGCTACAGGTTTTTGACCATTGATAGCAGTCATTTCGCGCCTGACAGAATCAACTTCAAAGTGATTGGTCTTGCCAGATAAGTAGCGTTTATTGCCAGCCTTAAGTTCTTGTAGGGCTTGCTCAGGAGTAGGCTTTGAATAAGCCGGCAAAGCAAAAAGAGAAGCGGTCATCAAGGCCACAATAATGAGGCACAATAAGCGCTCTGACCACAAGTACTTTTGCATATCTAGTTTTCCTTCAGAGTTAAACACTATTCCTTCGGCTTCCAGCAAACTTTGTTGCAAATCTGGTTGCATATCAATATTACGACTAGTACTGATACCACCAGTGGAGTTAATCACGCGATGCCAGGGCACATTGCCAGAGTGATATTTCTTGTTCGCCTTATCGCTAGAAAGAGCACGCAGAGCCCAACCTACGCCTTGAGCACTAAGACGTTTCTCAAGCAAATTAGATATCAAGCCATAGGTCAAAATGCGGCCACGAGGAATGTCCTTGACGATTTCATAGACTTCGAAGTAAACCGACACTAAAGACCGTCTTTTTTTTAGGCGGAGACAGAGCGTTTGACAAAGCATTGACGAATTGTCTCATCAAGTCTGCCTTTGAGCTTGTTCAATCTCTCAGTAATTTCTAGTCTGCGCTTCTGCAAATTAAGCAGATGCTTTCTTCTATGATCATCTAGAGCGTCAGCAAAGAGATCATTAAGAGCGATTTCTTCGCCTTGGGCCCACCAGAGATCTTCAACCACCGAGCCAATCAAATCGTGTTCAGCTTCATCAAGCATCTGGCTGAATAAACGATATTCATTGCTGAGCATAAACTCAATTGAGGTACGCACTTCTTGTCTTAAACTTTGAGCAGCAGAAGAGACAATGGTGGCAATCAATTCTTTATCGAGATTGCCTACGCGCAAATTAAGCTGTGCCAGAGTTTCTTCAAGCAAATAGCGACGAAAAGCAATTTGATTGAGCAAGAAATCGGGGAAGTATCCGGTGCATACCATGTGCACAATCTCACTGCGGGGAGGCAGGGAAGAAAGAGCATGGCGGCTGCGCACAGAAAGGCCTTGAAGGGTGCTAACGGCGCGGTAATGTTTGTCAATTAGCTCTTTCAGACCATTAACGACAGCACGGTTAAGACCAGGCACTTCGGCATTGCTTGAACCAGTATTTAAACTCTTGGCCATCAATTGCATTATTTGACGGCGCAAATAATCGATATTGCCACCAAGTTCTTCAATCATTTTTACTGCTGTCGACTCACGAGCATCGATGATGCCCAAGAGTAGATGCTCAGGATTGATAAAATTGAGGCCGAAGAATAAGGCATATTCATAAGCGCGGTGCAAAGATTGCACTGTAAGATCGCTTAAACCATAGGCCTTTCTGGTTTCACTAAAGCTAGCGGTGGCGCCACCGGCACCAGTGGCAACAACAGGAAGACTAACAGAAGGCAGTCCAGAAGAAAGGTCTGGACGACCTGAAAAAGGCAACTCAGATTCAGTTTTACCCTTAACTTGATTTTCCAATTCTTTACTGACAGAAGCTTCGTCAATTTTCATTGTGGCAAGCGCTTCGTTAGCAACACCGCCATATTCGGTCGCCAGGGCAGCAAGAATATGATCAGTACAAATATAGTTGTGCTCGAAGTTTATGCACTCATCTAAGGCAAGCTGCAATACTTGCAAAAGTGAATCGCTTGAACGCTCAAAAACAGAATCCAACATTGGCTAATAATCCAAGAAAGGGGACAAACTAGATACAGGTGAAGGTCTAGATAGCCAAAATTTGCAAGCAAAACTGGAAATCTATTAGAAAATGCTCACCGTTATAGGCTTATGGGCCTTTTAAGGAGCATATATAGGATAGCAGCAAACTATAATTTACCCTGGGGCAATAAGCCGTTCAGCTTAAGAAGGTATCAGTGAGAATTTTAATATCAAACGACGACGGGGTCTTTGCGCCAGGGCTGGGCACATTGGCAAGGGCGCTGGCTGCCACTGGCGAGCACGAAGTCTATGTAGTTGCGCCAGACAGACAAAGAAGTGCTACGGGTCACTCGGTCACCCTGCACAAGCCACTCAGAGTCGAGGCCGTAGAACTAGAGGGCGGCATCAAAGCGGCTTGGTCCACCACTGGCACACCATCAGATTGCGTCAAATTGGCTGTTAAACAACTTCTGCCCCAGCCTCCCGATGTAATTATCTCGGGCATTAACTCGGGCCCCAATCTGGGCTCTGACGTACTCTACTCGGGCACAGTAGCAGCAGCCATGGAAGGTGCATTTTCCGGATTTCCTAGCATTGCCGTAAGCGCTCAAAAGAACAACCAGCTGGCCTTTGACCTGGCTGCCGAGTTCATAATCGACTTCTTGCGCGTGCTACCAAAAGCACCAATGCCTAACCGTGGCCTATTCAATGTCAACGTTCCCGCCTGCCCGATCGAGCAATTAAAAGGAGTACGGGTAACAGAACTTGGCAAGCGCCAGTACAAAGATATATTTGAACGCCGGCACGATCCCAATGGTCGCGACTATTACTGGCTCTCTGGCTGTGCCATAGAAGAAGGCGAATCTGAACTATCAGATGTCTGGGCCCTAGCCAACGGCTATATTACAATCTCGCCTGTTTCCTTCAACATGACCGACCAAAATACACTGGCCAAGCTCAATGAGATGATGACTGTCAATGAATTCTCCCACCACGTTCGATCTGGCAAATAGTTACAAAGCCATATTCAAAGACCCAGAATGGCCCTTGAAGACAACCATTGGCGGCTTTATCAATTACACAGCCCTCGGTGCCTTCCTCTTCAATCCAGCCTTCATTCCCATTTGCTTCGTGCTCTGGGCAATTTCTACAGGCTATCTCTTACGCAGTCTGCGCCTCAGCGCCGCTGGTGAACTAGAGAAGCTGCCCGTTTGGACTGACTGGCTTGACTTGATAATTTCAGGGCTTTCCTGGCTGTCGATTGCCGCTGGCTTCTTTTTCTTTGCCTTATCACTATTGGTAATGAGTCTGCTAGTGGGAGTGGGCTACGACATTTCCCATATATCCAAGCCAAACTTTCTTGTCTGGTCTGAGACTACATTCTTGGGTCTGTTCTTCCTCACCCTGGCTCAGAACTTCTTCCTCACCATCTTAATGGCCAACTTTGCCGAAGAAGAGCGCATGGCAGCAGGCTTTGCCTGGCGCAAAGGCCTACGACGCATTGCCAAAGCGCCCCTAGAACTAGCCACCGTCTGGTTAGCCAGCTCGGCACTGACGCTCATGGCCCTGGTTCTTCCGCCCATGACCCTGATTGGAGCGCTATTTACGCCATTTTGTTATTTCTTAGCGCAAATCATTGGCTCGCGCATGATGGGCCAGACCTGGGCTTACATCAATAAAATTGATTCAGTCAAAACTAATTAGCGCTGCACCACGGTTTTCAATCGGCCTTCGTTGGTGAAATAGAGCTTCTGTCCGGCAGCTATTTGCGTCGGAGCCTGCACTGTTTTACTGGTCATATAAGGATAGCCCGAAGGGGTAACGGTTGGAGTGTGGCTCAGTTGCTTAATGTAAATGCCTATCCATTTAGCAAAATTCGTAAACTGTGTTCCGCCCTCATTGGCTAATTTGCCTACTTGTTTTGAGGCGATATGAGCATAGTCGAAAGCTTCATCGACAGTTTCAGGCACTTTCACAGTGATGTTGTTGCCGCTGCGGCTGATGGCATAGGGAGAGGTCGGCGCTTTAACAGAAGACTTAACAGCCGGAGTAGCAACGGTATTAGTTGCTGGACTAAGGCTGATATTAGCGGTGCCGATACCGGGAATGGAAAGCGCTAACTTGCGACCAGAGTTATCAACCTCTTGAATTTTGCTGGCGGCCTTAGCCTTGACCAGGGCTTTCTTGGTGCTATTGGTTTTAGCAGTGGCATTAAGTGTTTCTGGCGACATGGCTTGACTGGCGGGCAAAGACACCCCAAGCAGAGCTGCCGACAGAAAAACGCAAGCTTTATTAATTCTCATAAACCCTCAGCCCTAGCGATCTCTAAGAAGAACAGATAATCGTCGTCGCCAGCCCAAGATTATGTCACAAAGCGGGTTTGTCGAAACAGGCTTTGCATAATTTCTTGATAACCTGAACTCAGAGCCCTGGTTGGGGACCTTAAAACCACTTGACTACATGCGATTATCCGGTATAGTCGCAGATGATAAGGTAGGTTCTGGGCATAAAGGAAAATACCCATGTGATACGATCGAATGGTTCGTATCTTAGTGCGCCGATAGAAAAGACTAGACAGTAACGATGGAAGATTCGCAAAGTAGCAGCAGCAGCAGCAACAATAATGGCACCGTCAAAGAGTCCGAAGACCCTCTTCCGGGACCTTTAAAACGTTTGCTCAGCGGGCTTGTATTCGGTAAAAAAGGAGACGGACAGCGCAGCTAGCGGTGTCTGAATTTATTTTGTACCAAATTGCCTGGATACCAGTTTTAATTCTCTTCAACGCTTTCTTCGTAGCGGCTGAAATGGCTCTTGTCCGTGTGCGGCGCACACGCATAGACCAGCTAGCCGAACGAGACAATCTCTTTGCCAAGAAAGTGCAAATTTATTTGCAAGACCCAGAACGCTTTATATCAGCCTGTCAGCTTGGTATTACTATCGCCACGCTTCTCCTCGGTGCTGCTGGTGAAAGCGCTCTAGCCGAGAACATATCAGAATGGACACGACATCTGGGTATGCAAGCTAGCTTGCCGGAGTCGTCTCTAAAAACTTTAGCGCTGCTCTCCTTTGCATTCGCCTTCACTTTGACAGCCTATATTCAGACAGTTGGCGGCGAACTGCTGCCTAAAATGCTTACTTATAGTCGGGCCGAAACAGTAATTCTCTTTACTGTTTATCCTATGCACTTCTGGTGCGTAATCACCTCGCCATTCTTGGTGATACTGCAGAAGACCACTGAGGTGGTCGTGAAGTTGCTTAAGATCAAAGACCCACCTTCTATACACTCAGTGCACTCTGAAGAAGAACTGAAGATGTTAGTGACAGCCTCTCATGATGAGGGTGTCTTAGAGCCAGACGAAGAAGAAATGCTGCATAGCGTCTTCGACTTCTCTGACACTGTGGCCTCGGAAGTAATGACTCCAAGAATAGACTTAGTCTGCGTTTCAGCTACGGCTACAATTCGCGAGTTTGTCCAGGAAGCACTCAGGTGGGGCCACTCAAGAATTCCAGTCTTTGAAGAAGACATGGATAACATCTTTGGCATGGTGCACATCAGAGACGGCCTTAGAGCCATGGTGGAACACAAAGAAAATTCGCATGTTCGAGAGTTTACTCGCAATATTTTGATTGTGCCCGAGAACAAAAATCTCAAAGACCTGCTCACCGAATTCAAACTGACCAAAACCCATATGGCAGTGGTTATGGATGAGTATGGTGGCACCCAGGGTATCGTCACCTTAGAAGATTTGCTGGAAGAATTAGTCGGTGATATCGCCGACGAACACGAAGTCGTAGAAGAATTCATTCACGAAGAGGCTGATGGCACCTATGTATTAGACGCCAAGCTGACCCTTGAAGAAGCAAACGAAAAACTAGATCTAGAAATCGAAGACGAAGAATTCAACACTATTGGCGGGCACGTCTTTGGTTCATTGGGCCGCGAGCCAGTTCCTGGTGATGAAATCGAATCAGAGACTTTTGTGCTTCGCGTTCTAGAATCAGATCGCCATCGCATTATCAAGCTTCGTCTTATTCGCAAAGAAACAAAAGAGCTAAAAGACGCTAAGGCTGATAGCCGCGATCAGCAATCATCAACACACAGTAGCCTTAAAAACGGCAATGGCAAGAAGACTACCGAACAAGGCATGCCTTCAGTAAACAGCTAACTAAAATAACCAAAAAACTTCAAAACGGAAATATCTAATTGTCCTTATCTACCAGAGATCTACTTTTAAAGAAAGCTTCAAAAGTAAGAGCAAAAAAACGTCTGGGCCAAAACTTCTTAATTGAGCCCTCGGTTTTAAGCAAAATTGTCGAGAGCCTCAATCTCAAGAGCGATGATCTTGTCGTCGAAATTGGCCCAGGACTGGGCTTCTTAACTCAAGAGCTGCTAAAGACTGGGGCCAGGGTGTTCGCCATCGAGCTAGACCGCGAAATGGTCGAACAACTGCAAGAAATTAAGCAACCAAATCTCACTGTCATTCACGCCGATTTCTTAGACTTTGACATTAGTTCAATTGCACCAGCAGCAGTGGCAGCCGGGGCAAAGATCAAAATAGTTGGCAACGTTCCCTATCAAATCACTACCCCTATTATCACCCATGTATTTGGTGAAATAGGCGAACCTAAGCCCTGGCTCTCTTCGGTTGAGAGCCTCACTATGACCATCCAAAGAGAAGTAGCACTGCGCCTTTCGGCCATGCCAGGCAGCAAGACATACGGCCAATTGACATTGCTCGGCAACTACTACAGCGTTTGCAAAATGATCATGTCGGTGGGCAAAGAATTGTTTGTACCCCAACCCGATGTGGAATCGGCAGTGGTGCAAATGACAAGACTATTGAAGCCTAGTGTAAAAGTAAACGACGCTCTCTTTCTGCGCAAGGTAATTGCCGGTGGCTTTAGAGAACGCCGAAAAATGCTGCGCAACAATCTCGCCTTCACTCAACTCAGCCAAGAAACCCTGGCTGAAATATTTGAAGAGCTGGCGGTGGCACCTTCAGCGCGGGCCGAAAACCTTCCGCTAACAACCTTTGCCCTCTTATCAGACGCCATTCAAGCCAGGCGGCAGAAGGAAGACCGAGAAGCAGCAGTCTAGCCCTGAGAGCACAAGTAATAGCCCATGAACAAAACCTCAATTGAAGTGACAGCGCCAGCCAAGCTCAATCTTACTTTTGAGGTGCTAGGCCTACTTGATGATGGCTATCACGAAGTGAGATCACTTATGGCCGCCATAGACTTAAGTGACACCCTGACATTTACTTTTGCACCAAGCCGCGAACCTTCCATCAATATTTCTATCGCCAACAATCTTGGTGCCATTCAAAAAGATAGTTTTCCTCTCGGCAGTGACAATCTAATTGCCAAAGCAATTCGCCTTTACCTGTCGGCTATTGAAAAACCAGTTAGCTTAAAAGTCGACGTTTCAATCGTCAAAAAAATACCAATTGGTGCCGGCATGGCCGGTGGCTCAGCCAATGCCGCTGCGACACTTCTGGCCATGAATCAGTATTTCAAAAGCTTATCTCTGAGCCAGTTACTTGAGCTTGCTGCTAAGTTAGGAGCAGACGTACCCTTCTGTTTATCAGGTGGCCTTAGAGTCGGCACTGGACGCGGCGATAAACTAAGCGACAAATTGAACAACCAGAATTCAATCGCCCTAGTGATAGCCAAACCACGCAATCTTTCGATCTCAACCCCCTGGGTATACGGCGCTTACGATGATTGCCCCGAAATCTTTCATCTAGCAGAAAAGCTACGCGATCGCTACATGAGCGATACCTTGCCCTGTGATTTTGCCAGCCAAGCTCTGGCCCAGGGCAATCTTGCCGAAGCCCTTAAGGCCTTTGGCAACGATTTTGAACAAGTTGTATTTCCCCACTATCAAGAACTAAAAGACATCAAACAAACATTCATCAAACTAGGCGCCATGGGCTGTCACATGACCGGCAGCGGCCCAACCATTTTTGCAGTAACAGCTAGCCGAGAAGCAGCCGAGCAGCTCAAAACCGATTTTTATGAGAACTACTGCCAGGTCAATGAGATTGCCTGCGCCACAAAATACGACCCAATAGATCTCTGGGTAGCTAGCACCATTGAAAGTGGTGCCCAAGTTTTGGAGGTTACCTGTGAGAGCTAAAGCCAAAGTCAAAGGACCCGAGAAAGTAACCATGGTGCCCAAGGCCAAAGCTCAGCGCATGATGGATATTCTCTGCCACACCTACCCTGAAGCCGAGTGCGAACTAAATTACGAATCAGATTTTCAGCTGCTAATTGCCGTTGTGCTCTCAGCGCAGAGCACCGATGTCACCATCAATAAAGTCTGTGCCGAACTATTCAAGTATTATCCGACAGCCAAAGATTTAGCCGACGCCGATATAGAGCACATCAAGAAACTAATTAAGGCCAGTGGATTTTTCAACGCCAAAGCCAAAAACATTCAGGCTTGCGCCCAAGCAATTGTGAGCAAATACAACGGCGTCGTACCAACCGAGCATGAGCTTTTAACGGAACTACCCGGGGTGGGACGCAAAACAGCCAATGTTGTGCTTGGGGTCGCCCATGGGGTCTCAGGTTGGAGTGTTGATACCCACGTGCAAAGACTTTCACGGAGGCTTGGCTTTACTAAAGAAACAGATCCGTACAAAATTGAGCTGGCTTTGCAGAAAGTCTTTCCTAAACAAGATTGGTCAAAATTATCAATCACGATCATTTGGCACGGCCGCCGCGTTTGCTTTGCTCGCAAGCCAAACTGTGCCGCCTGCCCAGTAAATGAACTCTGTCCATCGGCAGAGGCCTGAGCAGCTGCCAGGCTCGGTAGCTGATAGAGTCAGTAGCTGGTAGAACCAGTAGCTGATAAATAGAGTGTATTAATAGCCGATTCCGGGAATTAATAAGCTACTAGCTAGTAATTTAAGCAGAAAGAGGAATGGTAATGACCGACGAAACTGCGTCCAAAGACAAAGTTGAAAGACTGGGGTTCTTTGAAAACATCAGCGAATCTGTAAAACACGTCGGCAAGTCTATCGAAACTCAGGGTCGAACCATAAGAGAAGAAGACAAGATCTCCTCACTCTTAGTTCCAGCCACCTGCATCGGCCTAACTATTGCCGTATCTATTGGCGGTTGGGCCCGCTTAATAGTATCAACCTTAGCCCTAGCAGCTTTGCTCTACTATGTACTGAGTCGCATTGGTATCATGCGCTCTCTCAATGAGCGTCAAGCGGCTCTAATCTGGCATATTGTCCTCAGTGTCTTCCTGCTAGGACTCACCTTCAGCTTTGTCTTCTTAGAAGTACTCAATCGCATTCGCTAGCCCTTATTCAGCGGCCCCGCGGCCGTCAGCGTCTCGACATTGAGACAAGCAATGGCATGCAAAAGTTTGGCCTGAGTGATTAAATATTTTTTTGGATGATCACCTACTAGGTGATGAACGCTTTGCCAACGTGCTAGCCGGTTGAGCCAACAGTGGTAAACTATCGTCCGACTTAGGGGACATTGCTGTGAAAAAATCACTATCCGCTTTTGCGTTGCTTTTGACAATTACCGGTATTAATCTGACCACTCAACCTGCCGGCGCGCAAGAATACGCACCAGGCCAAGGCGTAGAGGTCGACATCTCCGGAATAAATAATTGGGAAGGCGGAACAGTTGTTCCTTTTCTTCCGGGTGACTCACAAGACGGGTACCAGGTGCGTGTAAAAGTACCTCGCTACTCTTTATATCCCGATGGCTTTATGGTCCAAAAAATTCACATGCGTCCGGGTGCTGCACCTGCTGCCGCTCAGCAACAACAACCACAACAGCAACAGCCAGCACAACAGCAACAGCCACCACAACAAGTTCATGCGGCTCCGGCACAGGCAAATCAAATTCCACAAACATGGGAGCCTGTACATAATCCCCGCCCATTTCAAAACGTATTCGCTGCTCAACCAGCAGCCCAGGCTCCTAATCAAGGGCAAGCGGGGCAATTAAAATTCAACGCTGGAGATCATGTCGAAATAGATAAAGCAAAAATCAATTCATGGGAGGGTGCGACCGTGCTCCCCTTCCAGGGCAACGACCCTCGCGATGGAAGCTTCTATCGTATTCGAATTGATGGATACACCACCACTCCACACGGAATGTTAGTGCCAGTCGATACTCTTCGTGCCGCCGCAGGTGGTGGCGGTGCAAAAGTTGCTAATCACAATATTGGCGATAGGGTCGACGCACAAAGCAATGGCAAATGGCATTTAGCCACGATTGTCGACAAAAAAGGCATCGACGAATATAAAGTACATTACGACGGTTGGGACGCTAAGTGGGACGAATGGGTTGATCCCAGTCGATTAAAAGGACCCGGTCAAGGAGGCCCTGCTAGAGGCGACCTCAACCCCGGCGGTGGTGGCATGCAAAAAGCCTCCAAAACCGACGCCGGAATGACGCCGCAGTTAAATAACGGAGTTCCAAATATTCCTGGTACTGGCTGGGACATGATGTCTATCGGCAAACGCGGTGAAGCGCCATCGGTTGCTAAATCTTTCGCCCAAAGTTTTGCTTTTAGCAAAGACGGCCGATGGTCGGTGGCTAGATACGGACTGGCAGCCGGTCAAATGGGAACGTATAAAGTTCAGGGTAATAAACTCATTATGACCAACAGTCTCAATGGAGAAATTTTCGGCAATTACACCATGAGCTGGAAACCAGGCGAGAACATGATGGAACTCGATGACGGGAAATGGATTCTGCGCATGAAGCATGTATCTAACAACGCTTATGGCGGGAAATAGATGATCTGAAACTTTCAGGCCAGCGACTTAGGCAGGTAGAAGGGTGAAAGTATCTTATGAGCTTTACTCCGTGGCCGCCTGCAACAAAAGGATGGCCGTTGCCAGCCACATCATCGAGGCCAGAGTCGCAATAGAACTTGAAAACGGATTGAACCTTTAGTAGAAGGCGCTTTAATAGCCCCGAGCCATTGGTGGACTGCTCTGATTAGACTAGACGGTATGCCAGGCGGCCTGGCCGCGACCTTGTAAACAGCCTTGCCACCTGGCGAAACTTCCGATTCAATGATCATTTCGTAAGTAGACGTTTCCTTCTTCAGCTGTGAAACATGAGTTGCTACCATTTCCTCAATCGCCTTCATGTAATCAACTAGACTCGCTACTGATATGTATTCCGCCATCTTAGTTTGATCAGTTAGCAACACATATTTGTCGACAACGACAGGGCCCGTGCTCTTCGGTCCAGTTCCGCCTGAACCATATTGCACCCAACCCTGTTCAGCCTCGTAATTCGTGCGGTCAACAGGGTTGTGGTAGCTGGACGTTGGCTGTGAAAGTACAAACTGCTTTAACTCCCCGCCGCCAGTGCTGGAGAGGGAAAAGCCGATGCGTCCTGAAACAGCGGTTTTTAGCTTGCTCCAAGCGTCTGCCGTTAGCATAACCACATAGCCATCACCAAATCTTCGGAATTCGTTTTCACTCGCGCCCGGAAGCAGTTCTACAAACGATCCAGAGAGAATAGAGCCATCGCTCCCTGGTGGAGATACTGCCCTCGAGTCGCCGGCCCCCCACACCAGAAACGCGTTTGCTCGAGGATCTACGCCGAGCATCAACATCACTGCATTTTCATCTGGAAGTGACTTCACAAGATCGGCAAAGCGCTCCTGTGCTTTCGGCGGCACAGACAAATTAAGCATTGTTCCCTGCTCAATCACACCAACCTCATAAAGGGATTCACTGGAGGCATGACTTACCGGCTCTGCTTTCATTGCTCGAACATCAGCAACTGAAAATACAGACGCCCTTGCCCGATCGCACCAAGTGGGGAAAGGATAATAACTGCTTTGATGCGAGAGCCTCCCTGTCACACGAGAGGGGCCACCAACTTCATAGACATCTAACTCTTCTTTTGTAAGAGGGATGACGGCCAATGTGCCTTGGGCAAAATTGACACCAGAAAATGACTGAGCGGGAAGATAGATTGCTCCGTGGAATTGTGGGGCAATAAATTCATGACCACCATCCCCAAGGCCTATGTAATCTCCTTGGTGAACTATTCTTCCCTGTTTAGCCAAAGCGAAAATCGTTTTGAAAAATTCTTCCGGAGCACGAGGATAGTCGGCAATCCTTTCGTTGTTGTCCTTGATGATTGTCATGATCATCTCTGGCTGACCAGCAGTCGCCAGCCCCTCAGTAACAAAGCTCCACGCGGGAGAACCATTCTTGTCGGGCAACCTGTGGGAATAAATCACCACTGACAGCGCCTGCGGTATCACCTGCTTATGCAGTGGAAAATCTGAACCTTCGGACTTTTCTATGGACTGGGCTGCACAATAAGACGCAATGCCGGTCATGACAAACGCCAACCCGACCAACCAAACAATTGCACGTTGCCCATATCTCATCGAGACTACAGCCGCTCCTCTTCAATCTGCATTATTTGATCTGACCTTCGATAAGAATCCTGTTAAAACCCCAATGGGATCATGACAGACTTTTGGGTCTCTGAGTTGGCGACCAATTTTGCAACTGGCGTCTCTTGACTCGGTTGTAAATTTCAAAACTATTTGTCGCACTTTATCGTGCTAACTTACAAATATAATCACTAAAAATGAGTGACGGCAACACATTGGACACCACTATGACGCCTTTGAGGCAAACGCCAGGATTGGCAAAAGATATAAAATTTGATATAATGACAAAATGAAGCAATTACGGTGGATGGGCACCAGCTATAAGCGTCTGCTGGAGTTTCCCACAGCTACAATCCGACAAATCGGATACCAGCTAGGCAAAGTGCAGAGAGGAGACGAACCTGCCGACTGGAAACCAATGTCATCAATAGGGCCTGGCGCCGTAGAGATACGAATACACGATCCACACGAGCACCGAGTAATTTACGTAGCAAAGTTTGAAGACGCCGTGTATGTCTTGCACGCCTTTGAAAAGAAGACCCAGAAAACCGCCGAGAAGGACTTAAATATAGCAAGGACTGCATATGCCGAACTCAAAAGGAATGAAACAAAAAACAGTTGATGGAGTGACCTTCTTAGAAGGCACAGAAAACATCTACAGAGATTTAGGCTTTCCAGAAGCCGAATCTGTGAATCTTTTGGCACGTGCAGAATTGATGATGACGATTGAAAAAGCAATCAAAGAAAAAGGTCTCACTCAATCAGAAGCGGCTAAGCTCCTAGGTGTCTCACAGCCAAGACTGTCAGATTTGTACAAAGGGAAGCTAGAGAAGTTCACCATCGACATGCTAGTGAAGTGGCTATCTAAGCTAGGCAAGCAAGTAACCATTAGTGTTACCGACCAAGACGTGGCATAAACATCGCATACTGCAACACAATGGTCTTAGCAAACCTACATCGGCGCTTTGTTCAGCGGCGCAGCTGCCGTCAGCGTATCGACATTGAGACAACCAATGGCATGCAAAAGCTTGGCCTGAGCCTGATCAAATTCGATAATGGCATTGGCTTTGTCTATCAAAGCATCGGTATAAGATTTTTGGGCATTGATGACATCAAGATAGGTGCCAACGCCTTCTTTGAAGCGCAACTCAGCCAGCCTTAAGCCTTCTTCGGCATACTTCACGGCAGCTGTAGTTTCGACAATGAGATTTTCAGTACTAACGCTGGCTAAATAAGAGTCTCGTACTTCCTGAAGAATTTTCTCTAGCTCTCGATTGAACTCTAGCTGTACCCTTCTGGCTTCCCACTGTTTAGCCCGTACCTGAGCCACTTCTTGCAGGCCAAGGCCGCCTAAATTCCACTGCATATCAACGCCAATAGTAAAAAGTGATCGAGTGGTCCAGGGCTTAGGTCCACTTCCTCCTGTGGCCAGTGGCAGCCCACCAGCACTGCTGATAGCACCAACAGAAGCTCCAGAGCTACTCAGTGATGTTTGTTGAGTTTGCAAACTACTAAGAGAGGCATTGCTGGCATAAGAGCCAGAACCAATGGCCGCTCCCGTTACGGCCACCGAAGGCAATAGTGTCGAACGAGCAACTTTGATAGCATCTTTAGCAGCCAATCTTAGCTGCTCATATCTTTTCAGTTCTGGTCTTTTATCAATAGCAATTTTCAATAAATCAGCTGGCCTTAGGGCGGAATCGATCAAGCGCGCCTTTGCTACCATTCTATTGCGGATACTAAGATCGGTGCCTTGATCAATATTTAAAATGGTGGCAAGTTTTATGGCAGATTTCCGTCTGGCTACCTGTTGTTTGATTAAGTGTTGGCGATCAGCAGACAGTTGATACTTTGCTTGCAGCACATCAAGTTCAGTATTGACGCCATTATCAAAGAGGTCTTGATTGACGACCAAAAGCGTCTTAGAAACTTCTACTGCTTTTACTCTTATTTGCAAAAGCACATCATTGCGCACTAAATCGTAGTAACGCTCAGCCGACTCAAGCAACATATCATTGACTGTGCCACTGAGTTCAAATTTTGAGGCGCGATAACGAGCTTGATTTTGTTTGGCCGTATAGAGTATGCCACCACCCTTAAATAGATACTGCTGGAAGCCGCTAGCCATAGTCAAATAAGGGTTATGGATGCCAATTGCTAGACCAGCTGGGCTGACATAATTGCCATCAAGACGCTGATAGCTAATATCATTTGTTAGCGATGGCAAGAAACCAGACAACGCTTCAATGTAATTCCACTTTCTTTCTTGATTGCTGCTTTGCGATATTTTGATGGGCAAATTATTTGAAAGGGCAGAGTTGAGCACATCGCGCAAAGTAATATCAATTGATTGCTCAGCATCAATACTCAAAGGCGAACCTTCGTTGAGAGTGATGAGCGATTTCAAAACCGGCGGTTTGACAAAGACTTTTTCAGCATCAACAAAAATACTGCCGCTGCTATTTGTTACTTCGTTTGCTAGAGAATCAATCGTCTCTTTAGCAGTGGCGTTCTCCGAGCCCAAACCACGTAACTTGGGTAGTTCTTCAGCCGAATTCTCCCCAATACCGGCTGGCCTGGTCGTCGGCACAGGAGAGCCACGCAAAACAGGAATATTTCCAGAATTTGTTTGCCCTCTCGATCCTTGACTTCCGCCGGGTTGCGCCATAGCATCACTAGCGCTTGACGACAGAATGGCCGTAAAAGCTAAAACATATTTGCAATAAGTGGGCAGGCGTGGAAAATGCAATGTAGTCAAGCGCAAGAGGTGAAGTACGAGAGTTCTTGGAGATGTCTACCCTAAGAGTAAACGGCAAAAAGCACAAGCTTAGAGCCACAAGCTGCAATGGTAAACTAATTTCATCAAAGTGATGAGATAGCAGATGTGGATTGTTAGACTGGCTCTGCGCCAGGGTTATACCTTTATAGTACTAGCAATATCGATCATTATCTTCGGTGGATTGTCGATATATAAGATGGCTATCGACATCTTTCCCACTATTGATACGCCGGTGGTTAGCTGTGTCTGGACCTACACCGGCATGTCGCCATACTTCATGGAAAATTTGGTCACGACAGTGACTGAAAGAGCTTTGACTTCGACCATCAATGGCATCCAGCGTATGGAGTCAAGCTCGCTCTCGGGCATGAGTATCATCAAAATTTATTTGCAAAAGGGTACACCAGTAGGCGAATCGGTGGCCATGGTGTCGTCGGTGGGCACGGCCATTCTGCGGCAACTACCTCGCGGTATCAGTCCACCTTTTGTCACCAGGTCATCAGCCACCGATGTGCCAGTAATACAGCTGGCCATTCATAGCAAGACCATGTCAGAAGCTGAGCTGTTTGACATTGCTAACAATCTCATTCGCACTCAACTTGCCACAGTAAAAGGTGCCCTAATACCATTTCCTTATGGCGGCAAATATCGCCAAGTCATGGTCGATCTTGATCCTCAAATGCTGAGAGCTACAGGCCTTTCAGCCCATGATGTTATCCAAGCAATCAATGATCAAAACATCGTCTCCCCTGATGGCACAGCCAAACTCGGTAGCTTTGAATACATCATGGTGCTCAACAATATGCCTAAAACCCTGGCCCTATTGAACGATGTACCAATCAAGACAGTGAAAGGCGCAGTAGTTTTTCTCAAAGATGTAGCCCAGGTGCACGACGGCTATCAGCCCCAGCTCAATATTGTCAATTTGGATGGTAAACGAGGCCTACTCTTCAATGTATTAAAGAGTGGTGATGCCTCGACACTATCAGTGGTGCAAGGTGTGAAAGAAATTCTGCCCCGCATTAAGTCAATTGTGCCAGCTGCCTGTGAAATAGAAATCTTAGTAGATCAATCGCTCTTTGTGCGCGAATGCGTTTCGGAAGTCTTTAAAGAAGCCCTAACAGCAGGTCTTCTGACGGCCCTGATGATGCTGGCCCTGCTTGGCAGTTGGCGCAGTACCTTAATTGTGGCCACGTCTATACCGCTCGCCATACTGGCTTCTATCATTGGTTTGAATTTGGCTGGTCAAACAATCAACTCAATGACCCTGGGTGGACTGGCTCTGGCAGTGGGAATGCTTGTGGACGACGCCACGGTTGAAGTAGAGAACGTGCACCGCAACATGGCCATGGGCAAAGATATTGAAACAGCTATTTTGGATGGCGCCGAACAAGTAGCGCTACCAGCCCTTGTTTCCACACTTTCAATTTGTATTGTCTTTGTGCCCTTACTATTTTTGACCGAGCCATCCAAGTCACTGTTCGTGCCACTGGGTATGGCGGTCACCTTTGCCATGCTAGCCTCTTATGGCCTATCTCGCACAATCGTGCCACTGATGTCAAAGCATCTATTGGCTCATGAACACGAAAGTAAAGGTGAAGAAGAAGAAGTAGAACCACAGAAAAATTGGCTCAGCCCCTTTATTGCCGTGCACAAATTTATAGACAACAACTTTGAAGCCCTGCGAGAACACTATCAAAAATTACTGGCAGCAGCTCTTGATCGTCCCATGCTGACCTTGTTTGGTTTTCTCACCTTCTATGCCATATCGCTTTCGATGCTGCCCCTAATTGGCGAAGACTATTTTCCCACCATCGATGGTGGTGCCTTGCGCTTGCATGTTAGTGCCCACTCAGGCACCAGAGTAGAAGAGACAGAGCGCATTTTCAAAAAAGTAGAGAAAGCTCTGCGCCAGACCATTCCTTCTAATGAAATCGAATCGATTACACAAAATATCGGTTTGCCCATGAGTGGCATTAACTATGCCTATTCCGATAGTCAGACAGTGAGCGAAGCTGACGGCGAAATTATTGTCACCCTCAAAGAAGAGCGCAAGCACAATACTGAGTATTATCAACGACTCGTGCGCAAAATGATGCAACAGCAATTTCGTGATCTCGCTTGTTATTTTCAACCCGGCGACATAGTCACTCAAATTCTCAACGCTGGTCTACCAGCCCCCATTGATATTCGCGTACTTGGTATGCACCGCGATAAAAACTACGAAATTGCCAAACAAATCAAACGAGAGGTTGAGCGCGTGCCCGGGGCGGCAGATGTCTGCTTGCACCAGGTAGTCGATGCACCACACTTAAAATGGCAAGTTGACAGGGTGAGAGCCGAAGAAGTTGGGGTCACCCAAGAAGACATATCAAATGCCTTTTCGACCAGCTTAAGCTCAAGTTTTCAGACCAATCCCAACTTCTGGTTGAACTCAAAGAACGGCGTAGCCTATAACCTGGCGGCCCAAACGCCACAGCGCTCAGTAGCCAGCATGAGTGATATCAACCTCACCAGCATTACGCCAGCCCTGACTGGTTCTGAACAAACACCGCGAGAGCCCCAACTATTGATGAACCTGGCCACTGCCACCAGAGCCCAGACAGCGGCTGTGGCAAACCACTTAAATGTACAACCGGTGTTTGACATTTACGCCGCTTGTCAAGGCCGTGATCTCGGTGGTGTGGCAAAAGATATAAAGGTAATAGTCGATCGCGCCAAGGCCAATCTGCCTAGCCACAGTGGCACATTCATTTTCATCGGTGGTCAGGTGATGAGCATGCAGCTAGCTTTCATTGCTTTGATTGCCGGTCTGGCTTTTGCCCTCTTATTGGTCTACTTCTTACTGGTCATGAACTTCCAATCATGGAGCGATCCGCTGATTATTCTAATGGCCATACCTGGGGCGCTCTCGGGTATTGTTTGGAGTCTCTTTGTTTGCCAGACAACTTTCTCCATTCCCGCTCTCATGGGCACAATTATGACCATGGGCGTGGCCTCTGCCAATTCTATTTTGATGATTACTTTTGCCAAAGAACAGCTAGCTGAGCATAGCGACATGGATGCCAAGGGAGCGGCACTGAGTGCCGGTTATCAACGCTTCAGACCTGTTATCATGACAGCGACGGCCATGATTATCGGCATGATTCCTATGGCGATTGGTGGTGGTCAGGGCGGTTCTCAAAATGCCCCAATCGGACGCGCTGTAATTGGCGGCCTGCTTGTGGCGACAATGTCGACTCTGATTTTCGTGCCTCTAATATTTAGCCTAGCAAGAAAAAACAAAGCGAAAAAAGAAACCACGGGGTTAACCCATGTGGATAGTTGAACTCGCTCTCAAGCGGCCCCACACTTTTATAGTTATGGCCCTAGCCATTGCTCTATTTGGCGTTATGTCCATTAAGCAAATGGCAGTAGATATTTTTCCCTCAATAGATATTCCTATTGTTAGCTGTGTCTGGACTTACACAGGCATGTCGCCCTACAACGTTGAGAACTTAATCACTACAGTGACTGAGCGCTGGCTCACCTCCACTGTCAATGGCATTGAGCACATTGAGTCGACCTCGCTTTCAGGCATGTCGATTATCAAAGTCTATTTGCACAAAGGCACTGACATTGGTGAAGCAGTGGCCATGGTCACCGCCATGGGCAATGCCGTGCTGGAATATTTACCCGCTGGTATGACCCCACCATTTGTCACTGTATCTAGTGCCACCGATGTGCCTGTCTTACAACTAGGCATCAACAGCAAGACCATGAGCGAAGCAGAACTGTTCGACATCGCTAACAACTTTGTTCGCAACCAGCTCGCTACGGTGCAAGGAGCCACCATCCCCTTCCCCTATGGTGGGAAGTACCGCCAGGTCATGATCGATCTCAATCCACAGGCCATGGTAGCCTGCGGTGTATCGGCCAACGATGTCACCAAAGCTATCAACTCACAAAGTATTATTGCCCCTTCGGGCACAGCCAAACTTGGCCCCTACGAATACATTATGACTCTCAATAATGTGCCGGAGAAAATTGGCGAGCTAAACAATATTCCCATCAAATCGGTTAAGGGTTCTGTCGTTTTCGTCCGTGATGTGGCCTTTGTCCATGATGGCTACCAGCCTCAGTTGAACATAGTCAACCAAAATGGCAGGCGGGCTGTTCTCTTTAACATTCTCAAAAATGGAAGCGCTTCGACTCTTGCCGTAGTTGAAAACGTCAAGCAAGTATTGCCGCGCATAAAACAAATCGTACCAGCGGCCTGCAACATTGAAATTTTAGTAGACCAATCTGTATTTGTGCGTGACTGTGTCAACGATGTAATTCGCGAAGCCTGCACGGCAGCAGGCTTAACAGCCCTGATGATGTTAGCTCTTTTGGGTAGCTGGCGCAGTACTCTGATTGTTGCCACTAGCATCCCCCTGGCCATGATGGCATCGATTATTGGCCTGCACATAACCGGTCAAACCATAAATTCGATGACCTTAGGAGGATTAGCTCTAGCCGTTGGTATGCTAGTCGATGACGCCACTGTTGAAGTAGAAAACGTGCACCGCAACATGGCCATGGGCAAAGACATTGTCACAGCCATACTAGATGGAGCCCAACAAGTTGCTACACCGGCCATGGTATCAACGCTATCTATCTGCATAGTTTTTGTTCCGGTGGTCTTCTTAACTGAACCATCAAGATCGCTCTTTGTTCCCTTAGCAATGGCTGTGGTCTTTGCCATGCTTGCCTCTTATGGCCTATCGCGTACCATCGTTCCCCTCATGAGCAAGCACCTGCTGGCCCATGAACACGAAGGAACAGAAAAAGAAGGCCCAGAAAAAGAAGAGTCTCCAGAAGTTCCCAAAAAGAAACCCGGCTTCTTCCGTTCAATATATTTAGTTATCGATGGCGGCTTCGAATTTCTAAGAGAGCAATACAAACATGTACTAGAGCAAGGGCTCAATCATCCGCGCCTCTCTATTGGGATTTTCCTGACATTTTATTCCTGCTCCCTGCTCTTGCTACCAATGATTGGTCAAGATTTCTTCCCCGCCATCGATGCTGGGCAGCTAAGACTGCATGTCAATGCCCGCCCAGGAACAAGAGTTGAAGAAACCGAGCGCCTGTATAAGAAAATCGAACAAGCCATTCGCAAATTGATACCGCCAGAAGAAGTAAAACTGATTACTGATAATATCGGTATGCCAGTGAGCGGCGTCAACTATGCTTTCTCAGACAGTCAGACCATCTCAGAGGCCGACGGTGAAATTCTCGTCACCTTAACAGAAGAGCGCGCTCATCCCACGGTTTACTATCAAAAAGAAATCCGCAAGATGCTCACCCATGATTTCCCCTCGGTGATCTACTATTTCCAACCAGCCGATATCGTCACCCAGATTCTCAATGCCGGTCTGCCTGCGCCAATCGATATACGCATAATTGGCTTAGACCAGGCCAAGAACTATGAGCTAGCTCAAAAAATCAAGCGCGACGTAGCAAAAGTTAGAGGCGCCGCTGATGTCTGCTTGCACCAGGTAGTAAATGCACCACAGTTTGTCTGGTCTGTCGATCGCACCCGAGCTAATCAAATGGGCTTGACCCAAAGAGACATTTCCAATTCATTCTTAATTTCGCTTAGCTCGAGTTTTCAGACAGCACCCAACTTTTGGCTCAACACCGAAAATGGTGTCAACTATAATTTGGCGGCGCAAACTCCACAGTACAAAATATCTAGTTTAGATGATATGCGCATAACAGCAGTTACTTCATCGACCTCTAGCGCTAAAGCCGCCGCCCAGACTGCCAATCAGTCGCAATCACCCATTGTTGTACAGCCGCCGCTCTTAACTAACGTTGCGGCATTCGATAGAGCGGGAACGCCAGCAGTGGTTAATCATCTCAATGCGCAACCGGTCTTTGATGTCTATGCCGCCTGCCAGCAAAGAGACCTCGGTGGGGTATCGGCTGAAATTGAGAAGATTTTAGCCAAGTATGAAAAAGACCTGCCCAGAGGCACCTTCCTTGTAATGGGAGGCCAGGTCAATAGTATGAAGTCGGCCTTTGCCGCCCTGATATTCGGTCTGATATTTGCCCTACTACTGGTCTATTTACTTTTAGTAGTTAACTTCCAGAGTTGGCTTGACCCTCTGATTATCTTGATGGCCATCCCGGGGGCCTTTACAGGCATTCTATGGAGCCTCTTTGTCAGCCAAACGAGCTTCTCTATTCCTGCGCTCATGGGCACAATCATGACCGTTGGTGTGGCCTCGGCCAATTCAATTTTGATGGTAACTTTTGCCAACGAGCAAATGGCCGAACACAAAGATATGGACGCCTGGCATGCCTCTCTTAACGCTGGCTATCAGCGCTTCAGACCAGTAATGATGACAGCCACAGCCATGATTATCGGCATGATTCCCATGGCCATTGGTGGTGGCCAGGGCGGCTCCATGAACGCGCCGATTGGTAGGGCGGTAATCGGCGGCTTAACAGTTGCCACATTCTCAACCTTGTTATTTGTACCCCTAATGTTTTCTCTATTGCGAAAGAGGCCGAAGTGACAATTAACCGACAAACCACTCAATCTAAAGTTAGATCTAAGTCTAGCCAGCGCAATGAGAATGGCTTAGGCAAGCTAATCATTGTCGTGATTGTGGTGGTGATAATTCTCGCAACTCTTCTTGTGCTTGGTCTATTGCCTCGCTTTGAACGCAAGAAAGATCTAGACAAAGCCACCAGTGAAACTATCGGCGCACTACCTGTAGTGCGGACAATTATCGCTTCGTTGGCCAATGAAACTGAAAAGCTTGTCTTACCCGCTAACATCGGCGCCATTCAGTACACTACAATTTATGCTCGTGTAGATGGCTACCTCACAGGCCGCATGGTTGATATCGGCGACCTGGTCAAAAAGGGTCAGCTCCTGGCCGTCATAGACACCCCCACTGTGGACCAAGAACTAGAACAAGCACGTGCCGATTTACTAAGAGCCAAGGCCACAGTTGACCAAACCAGAGCACAACTAAAAGAAGCCGTGGCCCAAAAAGCAACAGCCCAGGCCAATGTAGTAAAAGCGAAAGCCAATGTTGACTATGCCACAGTAACGGCGACACGCTGGTCTAACTTAGCCACCAGAGGGGCAGTTAGCCTTCAGTCTCGAGATGAAAAAGTACGGTTTCTCGATACAACCTCAGCTGAGTTAAAAGCCCAAGACGCTGATGTACTGGCAGCTGAAGCAAAGATAGTGGCAGCCCAATCACAGATACAAGAGTCGTTGGCTGAAGTCAAAGCCAAGCAAGCTCAAGTGCGGCGCTTAGAAGTAGAGCAATCGTTCCAAAAAGTATTGGCACCATTCGATGGCATTATCACTTTGCGCAAAGTCGACCCCGGTGCGCTGATCACCAAGGGCAGTCAGTCGAACAACTTAGAGTTATACCAACTAGCCCGCATCGACAGGTTGAGGGTCTACGTCAGCGTTCCCCAGCGTGTGGCCCGCTATCTCAAGGCCGGGCAACTGGCCGAAATTACAGTACCTGAATTTGCCGAGCGCAAGTTCAACGGCATTGTCACCAATGTTAGCGGTGCTCTTGACCCTAGTACAAGAACTCGACAAACAGAAATTCAAATTGACAATACCGACCGCTCGCTGCTGCCCGGCATGTACGCCGAAATCAAATTGACTGGTGCCAGAGAAGGCAAGTGGATTCGCGTACCGGGAACGACCCTAGTGACCAGGCCAAGTGGACAGTTTGTCATTGTTGTCAAAGACGGCAAAGCAAAATATCAACCAATTGTTATTGGTCGCGACTTTGGTAGCGAAGTGGAAGTAAAAGAAGGATTGAGCGGCGGCGAGCATGTGGCAGTGAGCCCAAATGACGATTTAATTGACAATGAGCCAGTGCAAGAACAAGAACTTAAGCAAGACAAGGAATCAGGCGAGTAAGCGGCTTTTATCTAGATTTGTTCTAAACTTATTCATCACTTATTCGTCATTTATTCGACGAGGCCAAGTAAAAATGTGCCACCGACAAAGAGACTAAACGCACCAGCCAGCCCGCCGCCAAGAAGATATAGCGGCCGCCAGCTAGAAGCTGTGCCGAAACCACCGAGCGATAAGAGAGCAATGCCGGTATTAGATGCGACCAGACCAATAACAAAGGCTGCCAGCATAGCTATAGCAGTAGATTGAGAAGCGACACCACCAACGGCCGATATCAATAGAACCTGGGTCGCGGTTTCAGCACCAATCCCGTGAAGCATACCAATAGCAAAGGTTCCTCGCGCCGAGAGCACCGGCTCTTCTTCATTTAAAGCCTGCTTTGTTAGTTTAGCAAAGGCGCCTCGCAAGAGAGAATAGAACGCAGTCCAGCGACTTTTGAACTTGAAAGTATCGGCATTTTTGATGGCACCAAATACAGTATTAAGTAAGTACAAACCAAGAACCACAAGAGTGATGCCAACCACACGTTCCATCACCGTATCAATCCAGGCTGGCAAGAGAGCAGCAAATGTAATGGCAGCCAGACCAAGAACAGATATAACCAGAGCATGCCCTAGCGCATAGGCAAGAGAAAGCGTCAGGCCTTTCCGGCGCAGGCGAGGCTCTCCGGCACTGGCACCGCAGATATCAACCAGGGCAGCGATATGATCAAGATCTATTCCATGCCTGAGGCCGAGAATTAGTGCTGTTCCTAGTAGAGGAAGTTCAATCAATTTATCACTTTATACCGTTGTAGCTTTATCTTGAAATAGATTCTACACTTCAAAGAGCAGTAAATTGAGAGAACTGCCAATTTTGCCTTCTTATGTAGAGCCAAGAAGTAAAGTGTTAGCCTCTCGGTGGTATCCTGTCTGAGTAATCATAGGCATTCTCTATCTGGACAACAAAGCCGTGGGAACCTATTCTCAATCACAAGCGACCACGACGGGCTGGTCAATTAGAGTCAAAGGCACAGTTCAAGGTGTTGGCTTCCGACCAACTGTTTTCACCCTCGCCAACCAACTGGGCATCAGCGGCAAAGTAATCAACGACGGTGATGGTGTCTTAATAGAAGCCTTTGCCCCCAAGGCGACCTTGGAAGCTTTCATTCAAGCCATTAGAGAGAAGTCACCCCCACTTGCTCGCATCGAGTCAATTACATATAAAGAAATTACGTATAAAGAGCTTGAAGATACTTGTGTTATCGCGACAAGGACCATACCAACTTCATTTGCCATAGATACGAGCAAAAGTAGCACAGTGGCAACAAATATAGCTGCCGATGCTGCCACATGCCAGGCCTGTCTCAGTGAGATCTTCTGTCAATCTAATCGTCGCTATCGCTACCCATTTACAAACTGCACCCATTGTGGCCCGAGACTCTCGATCATCAAAGCAATTCCATATGATCGCGCCATGACCAGCATGGCTGCATTTCCTATGTGTCCTGACTGTGAAAGCGAATATCAAGATCCAAAGGACCGCCGCTTTCATGCTCAACCAAATGCCTGTAGGGTATGCGGACCGAAAGTTTGGCTTGAAGACAAATGGGGCATTGAGCATGCTTCTGAACACGAGGCGATAGACGCCATAGGGGCAGCGGCAAATTTGCTCAGAAGAGGCGAAATAGTAGCGATAAAGGGCATCGGTGGCTTCCACCTCGCCTGCGCCGCCACAAACGATCAAGCCGTTGCCACTCTTAGGCAAAGGAAAAAGCGCTTTGAAAAGCCCTTTGCCCTAATGGCAAGAGACCTCGATCTTATCAAACGCTATTGTCTGGTAAGCGCGGCAGAAGAGTCGCTACTCAAGAGTCACGAGGCTGCCATTGTTTTGCTTGAGCAAAAGAAGGTAGTAACTAGAGAAAAGCTCTCAGATGCCGTGGCTCCGAAGCAAACGACCTTAGGCTTCATGCTGCCGTATAGCCCCCTCCATCACCTACTCTTGCAAAACCTGAACACACCAATAGTACTTACTTCAGGCAATCTCTCTGAAGAGCCTCAATGCACTGACAATGACGAAGCTAAAGAATATCTAGCCCAGATCGCTGATTTCTTTTTGCTTCACGATCGCGCCATCGTCAATCGCTTAGACGATTCAGTTGTGCGTGCAGCAGAAGATAATAGTTTCGAAGTTTTACGGCGAGCCCGGGGCTATGCACCCACTCCAATTAAACTTCCACCAGGCTTCGAATCAGCACCAGAGATACTTGCCCTCGGTGCTGAGTTAAAGAATACATTTTGTCTTCTGCAAGATAACCGCGCCGTTATGTCCCAGCATATGGGTGACTTAGAGGAGGCTAAAACTTATAGCGATTATCAGAAGAATCTAGAACTCTATCAAAATTGTTTTCAATTCAAAGCGCAGCGCATAGCAATTGATTATCATCCTGAGTATCTATCAAGTAAATTGGGGAGAAATCTTTTAGCTGAAATTGATCCGGTACAGCATCATCATGCTCACATAGCCTCGTGCCTGGCAGATAACGGCTGGCCTCTAGAAGCGGGGCCGGTAATAGGAGTAGCTTTAGATGGTCTGGGTTATGGCCTGGATGACAGCTACTGGGGTGGTGAATTTTTGTTGGCAGACTACGGCAGCTTCGAGAGAATAGCAACTTTTAGACCAGTTGCATTGCTAGGCGGTGCCAAGGCAATGAGGGAGCCCTGGCGCAATGCCTTGGCTCATATAGTGACAGCAATAGGCTGGCAAAACTATTTTGAGCAATATGCAGAACTGGAACTAACCAAATACTTCCAAACCAAGCCTCTAGCCACCTACGACTCAATGCTCAAAAGCAAGCGAAATGCTCCACTGGCGTCTTCTTGTGGTCGATTGTTTGATGCAGTAGCTGCTGCAATTGGTGTTTGCCGTGCAGAGATGAGCTACGAAGGACAAGCCGCCATCGAACTAGAGGCACTTGTGAGCAGCAATGCACTCGAGGAAGGGGAAGATCAACAGGCCTACCCGTTTGTCATTGAAAATCTTGGCAAGAAATTACCGTACATCGACTCTAAAACCATGTGGCAGGCGCTACTAACCGATCTTCGCCTTGGTACAGCACCACCAGTAATGGCAACTCGCTTCCACCAGGGTCTGGCAAAGGTCATAATTGCCATGGTCGAACAATTGTCGTCAGGCCACGACAACGGGCTGTCTACGGTGGCTCTCTCCGGTGGCGTTTTTCAAAACAGAATATTATTAGAGTTAGTCAAGTCAGAACTAACTAAGAAAAGCTACAGAGTACTTACTCACAAACAAGTGCCAACAAACGATGGTGGAATATCACTGGGCCAAGCTGTTATCTCGGCAGCAGGGCAAATAGAAAAGAAGGAGCGAAGCCATGTGTCTTGGCATACCTGGGCAAGTCGTTGAAATAATAGATGCCGCAAAGCATTTAGCAAAGGTTGAAATATCAGGCGTGCGGCGACAAATTAGCCTGGCCTGCATCGTTAGCGATAGCCATCCGATAGAATCTTGCGTTGGCGACTGGGTTCTTGTTCATGTCGGCTTCGCCATGAGCGTGATTAACGAAGACGAGGCAAGAAAAACGTTAGAGCTGCTGATGGAGTTAGGTGAAGCACAAAAAGAGCTAGAGGCGATGCAAAGTTCTGAGCAAAACTAGAATCAGATCAAGCGAGGCAAATATGAAGTATGTTGATGAATTTAGGGACCCTGAGTTAGCCAAGACACTGCTGGCAGAAATTGAACGACTATTACCTAAAATAAAGACAACCAGCCAGCGACCTCTGCAAATAATGGAATTCTGTGGTGGACATACTCACACAATCTTCCGCTATGGCCTCGAACAACTCTTACCTAAGACAATCGAACTAATTCATGGCCCCGGATGCCCTGTCTGCGTGCTACCAATGGGGCGAGTTGACGATTGTATAGCCTTGGCAGAGCGACCAGAAGTAATCTTCACCACCTTCGGTGACGCCATGCGCGTTCCTGGGTCTAGGAAAAATTTACTCCAGGCCAAAGCTGATGGCGCTGATGTTCGCATGGTCTATTCTCCGCTTGACGCCCTTGAATTAGCCAAGAAAAATCCCGATAGAGAAGTAATATTTTTCGCCCTTGGATTCGAGACTACAATGCCCAGCACGGCGCTCACTGTCTTGCAAGCCGCCGAAGATAATGTCAAAAACTTTTCACTGTTTTGCAACCATATCACCACGGTCCCAACCATCAAAGCAATTTTAGATTCACCAAGTATGCAACTCGACGGTTTCGTTGCCCCAGGGCATGTGAGCATGGTGGTCGGTGAGGAACCGTTTCATTTTGTCGCCAATCTTTATAAGAAACCCATTGTCATAACAGGCTTTGAACCAATCGATATTTTGCAATCACTGTGGCTCCTGATCAAACAAATTGCCGAGGGGCGCTGCCAGGTAGAAAATCAATATGCCCGGGTTGTGGCGACAGGAGGCAACAGCCCGGGTTTAGCAGCGATGGCTAGTGTCTTTGAATTGCGCGATTATTTTGAATGGCGAGGACTAGGCTCAATTGACCAATCGGGCGTGAAGATGACAGAAGCCTATAGTCATTTTGATGCCGAGAAAAAGTTTTCTATGCCCAATCTAAAAGTGGCCGATCCTGAATTATGCCAATGTGGAGAAGTTTTGCGAGGAGCAATAAAACCATGGCAGTGCCAGTTATTTGGCTCTGCGTGCACTCCAGAAACACCAATGGGGGCTCTGATGGTATCTTCCGAAGGAGCATGTGCTGCATACTATAACTTTGGCAATCTGCAAGAAATCATGACCCTAAAGGAAAAGAGCATCTCATGAACTCGTCTCCAATGCGCAAGAGATCAGGTATTGTGCGCGGACAGTCTATCGATATGTCCCACGGTAGTGGTGGCAAAGCCATGCGCGATCTGATAGAAGACATTTTCCTCGGTAGTTTCGACAACGATCTTTTAGCACCACTAGAAGATCAAGCCCGTATCGATCTTTCTCTCCTGACAGCTCAAGGCAATCGCCTAGCCTTCACTACCGACTCATATGTGGTTCACCCAATCTTTTTTAATGGCGGCGACATCGGCACCCTCGCCATCAATGGCACAGTCAACGATCTAGCTGTCGGTGGTGCCATCCCCCTTTACCTTACCTGCGGCATGATTATAGAAGAAGGTTTGGCCGTTGACGACTTAAGGCTCATAGCGACTTCTATGAAAACAGCGGCAAGCAAAGCTGGGGTCAAAATTGTTAGTGGAGACACCAAAGTAGTGGAACGCGGCGCTGCCGACAAAATCTTTATCAACACTTCTGGTATTGGCGTTATACCAGCGCATATCAATGTCGGCGCCGGTAATGCACAAGCCGGTGATGTGGTTTTGATTAACGGTCATCTCGGCGATCATGGTGCTGCGATTATTGGTGCTCGCGGTGATCTGGCCCTCGAAAACAATATCGCTAGCGACTGCTGCGCCCTCAACCACCTTATTTCTGATCTACTGAAAGCTTGCCCTGAAGTCCACTGTCTGCGGGATGCCACCCGCGGTGGAGTTGCCACCGTGCTCAATGAATTCGCCCGTGCCAGTGAGGTCTGTATAAAAATTGACGAGAAGGCCCTGCCAATACGAGCAGAAGTGCGCGGCATCTGCGAAATACTAGGTATAGATCCGCTCTACTTAGCAAATGAAGGCAAACTAGTCGCTGTGGTTCCAGCCAGCTATGCTCAAGTGGCACTAGAAGCCATGCGCCAGAATGAAGAGGGAAAAGATAGCACCATTATCGCTGAGATATTTGCAGCACCAAAAGAAACTGTAATCTTAAAAACAATTTTTGGCGGAGAACGAATCGTCGACATGCTGGTTGGGGATCAATTACCGCGCATTTGCTAAACAGTCGTTCAGACATCAATCAGACACTAATATTTAGAGCCGCAGCACCCTTAAATTTGCCCTGTCTTAAATCAGAAAGAGCTTGGTTGGCCTCTTCTAATTGATAGACAGTGACATTAGTCTTTATTGGTATTTTGAAAGCTATAGCTAGAAACTCCGCAGCGTCAACTCTCGTGAGATTGGCAACCGAACTGATTGAGCGCTCTTCCCAGAGCAGGTCATAAGAAAATGAAGGAATGGTTGACATATGAATGCCACCACAAACAATGGCAGCGCCCTTATCGGATGCTTGCAGAGCTAAGGGCACCAATTCACCCGCTGGTGCAAATATTAAAGCCGCATCAAGCTTTTCTGGAGGGAGCTGACTAGAACCTCCAGCCCAAGAGGCCCCTAGTTTTCGCGCAAATTCTTGACCGCTTGAGTCACCGTCTCTGGTGAAAGCATAAACCTCACGCCCTTGATATAAAGCGACCTGAATCACTATATGAGCGGCGGCGCCAAAGCCATAAACACCAATACGCTTAGCATCGCCAGCGAGCTTAAGAGTGCGCCAGCCTATTAATCCAGCACAAAGTAACGGTGCTATGTCAGTATCAGACAAATAGTTAGATTCTTCTGGCAAAACAAAGCAAAACTGTGAATTGACAATGGCCTCGCTGGCGTAGCCACCATCCACGGTATAACCAGTAAAGAGAGCATGATCACAGAGATTTTCGCGACCTGACAAACAAAACTTGCAATGACCGCAGGTTTGTCCTAACCAGGGCACTCCTACTCTTTGTCCAACAGTAAAGCCTGTGACATCGTCACCCAGGGCTTTGATCTCTGCCACAATCTGATGGCCCAGTATCAATGGCAAATTTGGTTGATTCAATTCACCATCTATAATATGCAAGTCAGTGCGACAAATGCCACAAGCTTTAACCGACAGCAAAATCTGGTGAGCAAGCAAAGCCGGAGCTTCGCGCTCAACCAACTGCAAAGGCTTGCCCACTTTTTCAAACTGCATAGCTTTCATGGCGTGCTAATTAATACCTGCTATTGACTAAGCTCGTAGCAGTGTAGCCAAAAATATGTCATCTGGGTAGGGCGACTTAATTGCCATTTGGCCATAACGCAAAGCCTGACGAATCCACTCGTCAGCCTCAGCACCGGCGCTATCAGAGCGACAGATCTCGGCTAAGGCAGAAGAACAGTCGGCCACCCGAGCATAGTTACTGCGTTGCTTGAAATCAACAGCTGCACTATGTAGCAATTCTCTAGCTTCTACAGTCTCTTTTAGCTGAATAGCCGCCAGAGCTAGCTGATAGCGAAACTCTGCCACGGGACCAAGAGGTGTATCGACATACTTGAGAGTCTTTAACAAAACTGCCTTGGCATCAGCAGGCTTAGCCAGGGCAAGGTAGACCTTGGCCAGTTTATACATGCAGCGCAGAGCCATGCGATTTTCTAGGGTGACACTAGCTGTATAAATATCAGAGGCTCTCTTAAAGATAGGCTCTGCTTCAGCAAACTTGCCTTCGCGTACCAGGCAATCGCCCTGGTGCTCAAGAATTGCCGCAACGGTGCCATGGGCCGGGTAGTAAGCAGCTTCCAAAATTGGCAGAGCCTGAGACAAACATTCCATAGCCTCGGCAATCTTGCCCTGATTGATATAAACTTCGGCCAAACGATCTAAGGTCAGAGCATAACCGGGGGCATTAGCGCCGTCGGCCGTCTTTCTTATTGCTAGAGACTCTTGAAGCAGTCGGGCAGCCTCATTCCAATTGAGCTTATCCACTGCAAAGTTCGCTAAGCGCTCAAGGGCAATGGCATCATACATTGGTGATGATGGACTCACGTCAGTAAAACTCATGAATTGTTCCCGCCAAATAGTTTGAAAAGTCCGCACATAGAAACCTATCAGTTTTGCCAAGGCTTCCTGTGGGAAGACTGGGGCGTTTGCCTTAAGTTCCCGACTATTTGATAATTTTCATATGAGTTTTTAGGCGGTTTCTTAGAAGTCTTCGCTAGAGCTTCTGTTTAAACTTCTCCGCATAGCCTGTCATCTCTACATAGCCTTGCCCGGTAACAATCTTGCCATTGGACGTGCCCTTTACCGAAACCGAGCCTTCCCAATAAGTTACAGCAGTAGAGCGACCAGTAACCAGTTCTTGATCAACCATGGTGGGCGTCAGCTCAATATCAACTGCCGCACTCGGTACTGACAACCTCCAGCCCATCGGGTACTTACCCTTTGTTTTGGCCGAGACCCAAGAACCAGTAGGCTTAGCACTAAAATCGGCCAGGGTTAAATGACGGAAGCTACCATCGGCATTGACTATGGTGCCACTCGACTCTTTCTCAAAGCTGCCATCGCCCCGTCTCATCAAATAAAACATCAATTCGCGATTATCGTCTAACTGAATAGAATACCAGTCCCAACCAGCCTGGTCTGAGGTCAACTGATTCGATCCAAATTCGTGATCCATCCAGCTTGTGCCAGTCACCGCATTTGGTTTATCACCAATAAATAAAGTTCCTTCGGTCTTCAGCCTGGTCATTGAATAATAGTGCGAAGCACATCCTACACAGGAAGCCTTCTGGCTGACACCATTGCTGCCGTGCACAATCGGTTTCTTCAAAGAATCAAGAACCAGGTGAATTGAATACTCAGGCGAATCGGCTCGCAATAAATAGTGCTCACCAACTTTCTCCACCGACCAGCCTTCGTTGTACACATAATATGCATCTTGCCTGGCGCCAGCGAGCTTGAGGCCGCTGCGGTTCAACTTTTCGGTGTAGCGAAACTTCTTACCGTTCTCATCGGTGATGGCAAAGTGTGCCAGGTAAAAATTATCCAGTTTCCAAGGCGACTGCTTGTTGGTAGGTTCGTTATCAGCTCCAGTTCTAAAAAAGGTCAGCTCATAACCAAAGCGGCGCTTATCTTCGGTCAACAAATGACCTGTGTAGTACCACCATTCAGTGCGAAATTGGTCATGACTATAGTGATCTTGGGGAAACTTATATTGATAGCCAGGCAAGGCCTGCTTGTAGACCTTCTGGGCAGCCTGGGCCGGAATATTTACAGCAGCAAAAGTGCCGAGAAGGGCGAAAATCATAGTCAAGACAGAACGAAAACTTAACTTGGCTCGGAACATTTTCGCCATCCTCTTTTTGACAAATAGGTGTATATACACGCATTTTAGAAACTTGAATATATCTGATCTTCTGTTATTCTCGCATCTACTGTTATTCATCACGCACCACCGATGGAGCAAGAGTTCGAGCAGCCATTCGAGCCGGATAAATACCTGAAAGCACAGAAGTAAGAATAACTAAGGTACTCGATTGCAGAATAAAATCGTAGGGCACAAAGTATTGAACGCTCCAGCCAAATGATTGTTTATTGATGACATGAATAAGTAAGAGTGACAGTATGTATCCCAGTCCAATTCCGCCGAAATTGCCGCAAGCTCCTAAAATTGCTGCCTGCAAGTAAACAATTTTAGCCAACTGCGATTTCTTCGCCCCGATATAGCGCAAAATGGCAAACTCTCTTCGCGACTCAATAGTAAGGGCAAAGAGAGCATTCATGATGGAAAGCATGGCCACAGTAACAGCAATCGTATGCAATGCATAAGTAATAGCAAAAGTACGATCAAAGATTCGAATTGCCTCTTTGCGCAGCTCACTTGTGCTCGACAAAGATACCAATGAACTCTTATCGAGATTCTTTAAAATTCCCTGCCGCACCTTCTCAATATCAGCTCCTTCTTTAAGATAGATAGCGACATTGGAGATGCTGTTGTCATTGTAAAGACTCTTGTATACATCGCGCGGAATAATTATGTAGCCAAGATCACTGGCATAGTCATAGAAAACGTCTTCGATGAAAAACTTGCGCTTACCCTGAGGTGTGTCTATTTCAACCGAATCACCTTTTTTCAAATTCTTGCGCACAGCAAATGGCTCTGAAATGATGGCATGCATGCCCACCACTCGAGCGCACACCACTTTACTTGATTCTCCAGACAAGAAAAGCTGATTGCCATACTTGGTCAAAACATCAAAGTCGGCGGCTGCTAGAAATGCACTCATGCCCTGATAATTGATATTGCGGTCGACAAACCCTTCAGCAGCAGCGACTCCATCAACGGCAGATGCAGCCGTGAGCACATCTTCTTTCAGTCGCCCAAACTTATTGCCTGAAGCTCTAGCTTGTGACTGCAACCAGAGGTCAGCTTCGAAACTCTGATCGATCCAATGGGTTACCGTTTTTCTAAAACTACTGATCATGATAGCCAGACTAACCATCATGGCGATGCCTATCATTAGCGACGCACAAGCAACAGCGGTGCGCCCCAAGGTGCCCTGCAAAGAAACAGCAGCGATACGACCTTCTACGCCAAAGAAACGAGCCAAAACGCTGGCCACGGCCGGCAGGGTTTGAGCCAATATGAGCGGCACAAGAAATGACGAACCCATAATGGCCAGGAGTGCAGCCAGGTAGCCAAACAACGGGAAATTATTTACAGGAGGCTGCAGAGCACAGAGGTAACACAAAGCCAGACAAACCATGCCCACGAGGAACAGCGGTTTTGTACTACTCCTCACTTTACTTTCTTGCGAAGCACGCCTGGTTGCTTCAGCCGGGCTAACAGTAGTTGATTCTAATAATGGTGGCAAGGCAGCTATTAATGTCAGACCCATACCGATAGCAAAGGCAGCAACATACTGCAGGGGATCAACTGTAATTTTTTCCAACGGAACTTTGAAGTAAAAATATTGGAAGGTCTGAGCTACGGCCTTCAATGCTCCATCGGCCATGAAAGCGCCCATGACCACACCAAGACTGGTACCCATTAAACCAAGACAAATAGCTTCCCACAAAAATATGCTGCGCACAGTGCTACGACTGACACCAATTGCGCGCAATATTCCTATCTCAGGGCGCCGCCTCAAAATAGTGATGGTCATGGTGTTATAAATCAAAAACATACCAACCATCAAAGCAATGAAGGTCAGAGCCAGTAGGTTATATTCAAAAGAACGCACCATTTTTTCGGCCTGCTCAGACCTAGTGTCAGGTGTGGCCACAAGCACATCACTGGGCATTATCTCTTTGAGCTTTTCTTGGGCTATAGATAAGACCTCATCAGGGGCAATGAGGTCGACCCGAGTAATTTTTCCTGGCCATTTCAGAATATCTTGGGCCAGACCGATATCAGCTACAATAACGTTGCCACTATAAGCGCCACCAATACCGCTTGTTCCGAGAACACCAGCGACAATCAATTGCTCTTTTTGATCGTTAACAACGACAGTAAACTTGCTGCCTTTTTTTAAGCTATAACGCTCGGCCAGTTTGCCACCAACCAACACAGCCCTGGGGCTGAATACACTGAGATTGTCAGACTTTGTAGTACTTGAATCAGTATCTTCAGCTCTAATTTTGCCAGAATCATCAGTTTCGTCTTCAGCATCAGACTGATATGACTTAAAGTCAGAATCAGCCAACATATCGATGCCTATAAGCTGAACTATTTCACTGTTTGGGCTGTTTTCAGGTTGCTCATTGACCAGAACCAAATGCTCGTCAATCATCGGGGTGTACTTAACACCAAGGGCTCGCAGATTAGCTAATTCAGCCAGTATGCTCTCAGGGACGGCCGGCCCCGACAGAGGCATGAGTTCAATATTGGCCTTTCCTGACACTTGCGAAACAGTCTGCTTGAACTGTGAAATTGCCGTGTTATTAGCAATACTAATAGCCAGATAGACACTAACACCAAGGGCAATACCAAAGACAGTAAGCAGGGTGCGAATCCAATTGCGGCGCACATCTCGGGCAACAAATCTGAGAAATAAAGTGAAGGCAAACGACATCAGTTATTCTCTTTCATTAGTGCTTCACAAGAGAATCACTTAGAACCAAACCGTCTTTCATACGAATGATGCGATCACCTATGGCTCCGGCTTCTTCGCTATGGGTAGCCATGACAATGGTTTGATTTAAACTCTTATTCAAGTGTTTGAGTAGCTCTAACACCTTGATGCCGTTCTCCGAATCGAGATTGCCGGTTGGTTCATCGGCCACAATCAATTCGGGCTTATGCACAAGGGCCCTGGCAATTGCCACTCTCTGCATTTCGCCGCCAGACAGCTGGGCTGGATAAAACTTCAGGCGACTTTCCATACCCACCTGGGTGAGCATCTCTAATACTCTTTTTTGCCGTTCACTAGCATTTGTATTTCCGCCTAATTCCAGAGGAAGAGCAACATTCTCTTCTACTGTCAGGGTCGACAACAGGTTGAAAAACTGAAAAACAAAGCCAATCTTCTTAGCGCGCAGGGCAGTGACAGCTTCATCAGAAAGCTTAGTAACATCAGCACCATCAAAAATAATGCGGCCGCTGCTGGCACTATCCAAACCAGCAATAAGATTGAGCAAAGTACTTTTGCCACAACCACTGGCACCCATTAGGGAGACGAATTCACCCCGCTCAATATTGATAGTTACTGCACTAAGGGCCTTAACGTGATGCTCACCATAGTTCTTAGAAACAGACTCAATTTGAAGAAGTGGTAAAGATGCCATTTAAACCCCATGTCTTGCAACAGAATCGCAGATATCGAGCAGATGGCTCATTGATATCTACTTACTGTTTTATCCAGCCAATTTGATCTGCTGACCAGATCATTGTAGCCAGCAAGGAAGAACTTTTCCCTAATTTCAGCACTATCGACAAAAGAAAGTAAAATAGGGCCATGATTTCCACTGATGCTAAACCTAAAGCAATGATTCCAGCAGATTTTCGCGATGCCCAAGAGCCGCTGCTGGCTGACTTGCAGTTTCGCTACCCCATGCGTGGTTATCAGCGTGAAATTCTCGACCTAGTTGATGCTAAATTGGCGCAGGGTGAGCGGGAGATACACATAGTCGCGCCTCCTGGGGCAGGCAAAACCATCATCGGCCTGCAAATGATTAGCACTCTTAAGTGCCCAGCTCTGATTCTCTGCCCCAATACTACAATTCAATCGCAATGGGGCGGCAAACTTGACCTGTTCTTGCCCCTAGAGAGTGATGAAAAAAGCTTTGGCAAGGCGAAGTTGGGAGTGGAGCAACTTCTGGGCACCCAGGACGATAAACCCCTCAAACCCATTACAGTGCTGACCTACCAGGTGCTTTCAACACCTGGCCGCGAGCAAGAATACCTGGAAAAACTGGCACATAATTCTTGGGTAAAAGAGCTTATCAAAGGCCGTTCAGGCGGCACCGGCGAAGCAGAGTTGCGCATTCTGGAAATCTTTCAGAACAACCCCAAAGCCTATCAAAAAGAAATTTCACGCCATGTCAGCCGTCTGCGTAAGCGCCTGGCAGAAGAGATGGACTTAAACGAAGTGCTGCACCCGAATGCAGTAGAGCTTTTACAAACCCTGAGGCGGCAGAAGTTTAAGCTAGTTCTCTTTGATGAATGCCACCATTTAACTGACTACTGGGCGGCAATCATGCAGCATCTAGTCAAATATCTTGACAATCCGGTAATAATTGGCCTGACCGGCACCCCGCCAGAAAAGAAATCAGCCAGTCAAGAGCTGCGCTACCTCAGCCTTGTGGGTGACATCGATTATCAGGTCCCCACTCCGGCACTGGTAAGAGAGAAAGGCCTGGCCCCCTTTCAAGATCTGGTCTATTTTGTTGAGCCAACGAAAAAAGAATTCGACTTCTTATCAGAGCAACACCATGAGTTTCATCAATTAATAGAAGAACTCTGTGGCAGCGAATATCTGGGCCGCCCAACTACCCCCTCCACTAGCATAGAAGCAGCAACAACAACCTTTTCCTTCAAGCAAAATGATCCAGCCAATGACAGCAGTCTGCACACTGGTCAATTGAATATTTCAGGCTCAAGCACTGACGCTATTACTCCGACCAGCAAAATCAAATATCCACCGCTCACCCAGTACATTTTCGATTACAGTCAGCGCATCGAAAGCGAACAAGGCTTTAGCAAATTCTTCGCAAAAAACACTGAGATAGGCTCAGCACTGCTGCGAGCAATCTCAAAGCTTGGCCTACCCAGACCGCGATCTGTAGAGTTTTCAGAACAACTGACCCAGCCAACTATTGAAGACTGGATGATTATTATTGAAGATTTTGCCTCACAAAAGCTGAAGTTAAGCAATGCCGAAAAATCACATAAGCTCTATGAAAGAATTAGATCGGCCACAAGAAAGCTAGGCTATGCCATTACTGAGCAGGGTTTGCGCAAGCAAGCATCACCAGTTGATCGGGTTCTTGCCTTCAGCGAAGCCAAACCAACGGCGGTGGCAGAGATTCTTGCTATCGAGTACCGAGTGATGCAAGACCGCTTAAGAGCGGTTGTTGTCACTGACTTTGAAAGCATGTCAGCCACAGCAGTAAAGGGAGTGCTCAATCAAGAATCAGGCGGGGCCATTGCCGCTATGCGCATATTGCTAAATAGCGACATATCGACCTATCTCAACCCTTGCATGGTTACAGGATCGCATTTGCTAGTTGATAACCGCATCAAAGATCAATTTTTAGCAGCGGCTCAAGAGTTCATAAAAGAAGCAGGTTATAACTTCGAGCTGTCCTTAAGCAGTAAAGCTGGCGATTTATTCTCTGCCATTTCAGCCACATCCTCAGCCTGGGAGTCAAGGCTCTATGTAGCCTTGAGCACCAGTCTATTTGAGCGCGGCATCACTAAGTGCCTAATTGGTACCAGGGGATTGTTTGGCGAAGGTTGGGACAGCCAGGCACTGAACACCTTGATTGATTTGACCACCACAACTTCTCCAGTTTCGGTAAAGCAACTTAGGGGCCGCTCCATCCGCATTCAAAATGATGCCATTGGCTTGAGAAAAGTAGCCAACAACTGGGATGTTGTTTGCATTGCCCCGAGCTTAGAAAAGGGCTTGAACGACTATCAGCGCTTTGTTCGCAAACATGACGGCTATTTTGGCATTTGCGATGACGGCCAAATAGAGTGCGGCGTCGGTCATGTACACCCTGCTTTTTCTGAGCTAACACCGGCACAAGTTTTCGCCTCCATAGAAACATTCAATCAAGAAATGGCAGGAAGAGCCCTGGTTCGCGATCAAATTTACGATCTTTGGAAAATCGGTGAGCCATATAAAAATCGCTTATTCGAATGTCTAGAAATAGCGAAATTACGCAAAATTGCCCTGACTCCGCCGCATATTCGCTACAACAGCAAATACAAAGAGCATGCCAAGCAAATACGTGCAGCCTTAAACGGAGTTTGGGGTGAATATTTAGCCGTAGGGACACTGATATCGGCGGCGATGGCGCTCTTTCTTACTGGTTTGGGCCCACTAGCGTGGACAGCTGTATTGCCATCAATAGCCGCTAGCATATTAGCTACGTTCAAGAGAAAGGCACTTTTTCTCAAGCTTAAACAAGACCTCTGCCAGCCGAACTCACAAGAATCTTCCCTTTTAGATATTGCCTACGCTGTTCTGGCAGCCTTGCAGCAAATGAAACTGGTGCCGCGCACCATCGGAAAAGAAAACATCCACGCCACCGTGCGCAGTGACGGCAGCTATCGAATTTTCTTAGACACAGTCGATTCTGACACCAGCAAATATTTCAACCAATCGTTTAAGGAGGTGCTGTCTCCACTTTCCAACCAACCCTATTTAATTGCCAAGTATGAATTTGCCCTGGCCGAAATTGCCAGCATAGAAGAAAGCGACCGATTTTTCCGCAAATATATAAGTGGAAGAGCCGAGCCGCGCATTGGCAGTTATCATGCAGTGCCCAATTTGCTGGCGCGCTCTGAGAAAGGCAGACTGGCTTTTCAAGATGCCTGGAACAAATACGTAAGCCCGGGTTTTGTCATCGCTACCGAAACAAAACCCGAGCTATTAAACAAATATTTTGGCATTGGTCCTAGTTTGGCTCAACGATTGCTCTGGGAATAACTCAGAACAATTTTGAAAACTAGTCTTTCATGTGCGATCTAAGGAGAAGACCTGACAAAAGCTCAAAAGCTTCTTCGTCGAATGTATTATTGGCCAATGCTTTTTGCAAAGCTGCTTTTTCTTCTTCTGAGACTACGCCGTCAGACATAACTAACTCGCGAATAACTTTGGCCTCGTATTTCGAGACTTTATTGTCATCGGCGAGGACTTCCTTCAGGGCATCTTCTAATGATCTGGCCACGGTTGCGCCTCCTAATGCGAACTTTAAGTTGAGATTATACTTAATGCTGGATAGAAAAGGACAAGGTGAGATGGAAGCAAATACAACAAAACTTGAAATAACCCCGCTGGAGCTGAAAAAACGCCTGGATGCAGGGGAAAAGCCCTTTATCCTTGACATCAGAGAGGCCCATGAAGTTGAGATTTGTACCCTTAACAACTCAGCCCTAATACCCATGGGAGAACTGGCCCAGCGTTTTCAGGAGCTAAGTGAGCTGAAAGACCAAGAAATCATTATCTACTGTCGCTCCGGGGCACGCTCCGATCGCTGCGCCAACTTTCTTAGAGGGCAAGGTTTCAAGAACGTTGTCAACCTAAGTGGCGGAATATTGCGTTGGGCCGATGATGTCGACTCAAGCCTGAACAAATATTAGAACTAGCGGAGACTGGAGACTTGATATGAAGGCTGTTAATCGTTTTTGCAAGCTAATTTTGTTGAGCAGCTTACTGTTGCTCGGCTGCCTCAATAGCAGCAACCTCTGCTGGCAACAAGCGCTGGCCCAACAAGAGCCCAATCAGCCAGAAAATCAAGCAGAACAAAGCGCAGCCAAGCCAGCAGATGAGGAACTGGTTGTTACACCAGAGCAGGAAGCGGAAGAAAACCAGCAGCCCAAAGCTGAGACTACAAATAAGAAGACCAAAGTAACGGGCGAAAAAGTCGACGACAGCATGCCCATTATGGTGGATGGCGTAGAAGTTTTTCGCATTCGCCATAAGGTCGGGCCTTATTCCATACCTACTCGGGTTGAGAATATTGAAAACAGGCTTAAAAAAGCTAAGAGCGATGAACACTACAGCGACCTGGTTGCAAACATTAAGGCCATCAATCAAAAGCATGTTGCTGAAATCATGCTGGGCAATGAGCCCTTAGTAATAGTCTCAGATCAAGATGCCAAAGCTGAAGGTCTAAGTGACCGTATGGTTCTAGCCGAGCGCGAAGCGGCTAGTCTGAAAAAAGCACTCTTACTAAGCATTGAATCTCATCGCCCAGGCAATCTCCTATTGGCGGCAGGTAAAACGGCTATCTCAGCTCTAGCCCTATTGCTTTCGCTGATGTTTTTGAATTGGTTCTTCCCCCGCATTTACGGCTGGATAGAAATTGCCAAAGGCAAACAAATAAAATCTTTGCGCATTCAAAACGCTGAGCTGATTTCAGATCACACTTTTGCCGATATTCTCATTGGTACCTTGCGAGTTGTCAGAGTAGCAACAGTAATTGCTCTGCTTGGCCTCTTCATTCCCCTGGCCTTGAGCTTCTTCCCTGAAACCCGAGGTATAGCCAACGAGATTGTCGGCTGGGTGGTCGAGCCCGTAGTCGGCGTAGCACTACCGGCGATACTTGCTTACCTGCCCAATGTACTAGTAATCATTCTCATTGCCATTACCACCTATTATCTAGTGGCCTTTGTGCACTTCATCTTTAATGAAGTCGGGCGCGGCACTATCACCATTGCTAATTTTGACCCAGAGTGGGCCGATCCCACTTTTAAGATCATTCGCTTTTTAGTGATTGCTTTCGCCTTCGTTTTGATTTTCCCTTATTTGCCAGGCTCAGGCTCCCCAGCATTTCAACAGGTATCGATTTTCTTAGGGGTTCTATTTTCACTGGGCTCAAGCGGAGCGATATCACATTTAGTGGCTGGCGTCTTCCTTACATATACAGGAGCTTTCAAACTGGGAGACCGCGTCAAAATATCCGATGCCGTTGGAGACGTAGTGGAAAAGACACTTTTAGCCACTCGTATACGCACAATCAAACAAGAATACATAACCATTCCTAATGCTATGGTCTTGAGCAGCCATATCATCAATTACAGCTCGTCTTCTGCCCACTCTGGTCTAGTACTTCATACCACCGTCACAATTGGCTACGACGCCCCCTGGCGCGATGTCCAGGCGGCCCTAATCGCTGCGGCAAAAGCGACAGAAAATATTCTCGATGAACCGGCGCCTTTTGTCTTACAAACTAGTCTTGATGACTTTTTTGTCAGTTATGAAATCAATGCCTTCACTAACAAGCCGCAAATTATGGCCGTGACATATTCGGACCTGCACCGAAACATTCAAGACCATTTCAACCAGGCTGGCATTGAGATCATGTCACCTCACTATGCCACTTTGCGTGATGGCAACCGCACCACTATTCCTGAGAAGTATTTGCCCAAGGACTACACGGAGCCTTCTTTCTCTGTCAAAGTGAAGTAGTATGTTCGCAGTAATAACTAGATTGCCGCTATGTAAAGAGGTGTACACATGGACTTGCTAAAGGGATTCAAAGGCAAAGGTCTCAATATCAAGAAAGTGGCACCGGGGCTGTCGCAGGCTATGACTACAAGCCAAGAAGCCCTACAGACAGCAGTCAAGACTCTGCAAACCGGATCAAAAACAACAGCCTTTCGCATTGACAAACTAAAGCAATACGGTCGAGGCTCCCTTGCCTACTCTTCGCTACAGGCCGGCATGCAGTATTACATGAACGACAAACTGGGATATTGCGCCTATGTGCCTCTAAGCGATAGCGAAGACTCTGTGTGCGTCTTGGCCGACCCCATTTGCAGCAAAGAAAACTTAAGAGCTTTTCTCGATGCCTTCTTGCTCGAAAAGAAAGATCCTATTTTCTTGCACGCCTCACATGACACCGCCGAAATTCTCAATGAACGTGGTTTTTCTGTAAACGAACTAGGCGTAGAAACAATAATCGAGATTCAAAAGTTCACCCTGTCTGGCAACAAGAGACAGGCTCTGAGACAGGCTAGAAACAACGCTAAGAGAGATAACTTAGTCTGTCGGGAAGTGCTGTCATCCGATCCTGAGATGCGCAAAGCTTTCAGAAAAATCAGTGAAGACTGGATGAAGCACAAGGTCATGAACGACAGCGAGATGCAGTTCATAGTAAGACCTATTGTTTATGTCGACGAAATCGATGTGCGCAAGTTTGTGGCCCTCAAAGGCGACACTGTGGTTGGTTTTATTATTTTCGATCCTATCTACGAAAACGGCAAAGTAAAGGGCTACATTGCCAATCATCTGCGCAGCAATCTCGATCGCTCCTACTCAGTAGTAGATTTTATTTTATTAGAAGCCTTAGACATCTTCAAAGCTGAAGGTAAAGAAGAGCTTTCCCTCGGCCTCTCCCCACTGGCCAAAGTGGACGATAGCGAAGAATTTCGCCACAGCAAATTACTGAGCGCCCACTTCAAATATTCCTTTGAAAAAGCAAACTTTCTCTATAACTTCAAAAATCTCTATCGCCACAAGAGCAAATATAGACCTGAACTTCCTGGAGCCCATGAAGAGAAGGTCTATTGTTGTATGAAAACACGTTTCTTGTTAGTGCGTATCTATGATGTTTACAGCGTGCTCGGTTTCCACCCAATAAAACAGATAATCTCTCACTTTGGTAAAGCGATGACTACCAGCCTACGCAATATCACAGCGGGGAAAGACGAATCTGATTTAACCAAACCAGAGTCAACAGAAAAACATTCTTGACAATGAGAACGGATTAGATGATTGAGCGTCGAGACTCAAAGATAAAGCTTTCAGACGGGCGCACTCTAGGATTTGCTCAGTATGGTGCAAAAGAGGGCAGGCCGATTCTTTATTTTCACGGCGGTGTTAGCAGCCGCCTCGACATCGAATTTGCTCACAGCCATTGCCATGAGAATAACATCAAAATAATTGCTCCTGACAGACCCGGCATTGGCATTTCATCACCAAAGCCGAAGCGCAGCTTGCTCGATTGGGCCAATGACGTAGAACAATTGCTAGACCATCTTGAGATTCAGTCTCTACCGCTGTTAGGCTGGTCACTTGCTGGTCCTTATGTAATGGCTTGCGCCTACAAGCTCCCCCATCGCTTTACAAAAATTGGTACTGTTGGCGGTGCCTCACCAATACAACCACCAGTTAAAGTGAAGCAACTTGGTCTTCTAGCAGACCGTCTATTGCTTACCTGTCCTAAGCCTCTTGAACCACTACTGGCAGCGAGCCTGGACGCCAGCGGCAAGCTACCGGCCCGTACTATGAAATGGATCTTGGAAAGTGAGCTTACAGCAAGCGACAAAGCAGTTATCAAAGAGCTTTCGCCAAAGGTCGCCACTGATTTCATTTTCGAATCTACACGTCAGGGTGGGATGGGAGTGGTGGATGATTATCGAGCTGTTGCCCAAGACTGGGGATTTGACCTCAGTGACATTAGAGGCCATGTTACTCTCTGGCATGGAGACGAAGATCGGCTCTGCCCACCAATCATGACCCACTATCTCAAAGAGCGTGTGCAGCACGCCACTGTTAACATGGTGCCTCAGCGTGGGCACTTCCTCTTACACCACATGCTAGACGAAGTGCTTACAAGCCTTCTTTCCGAAATTTAGTCACTGGCCCGTTTCAATAGCCTGACGGATCTTAGCTAAGGGAGCACTATTGTCAAAGACAATACCTGCTGTAGTTTTCTTTATACCTAACTGCCGCCAGAGCTGTGCTAAATCGACTGAATAGCTATCATATGCCATCTTCTGGTAGAGACTGGCTAATACGTCAAGACTAACAGCCTTATCACCAGCAGCAAGAGCCTGACTGGCTGTCCAGTTAGATCGAGCAGTACCGCCACTGCTGGCAATACCGCGCAGGGCGTGCTCAAGGCCATACCGATTGCCAGTCTTTTGCCTAATTTCTATGTCAGCCAGAAGACAATAAAGGGCTCCACCCCAGTAGATTCGCCCCCAAGAGGAGCTGTTATTGAGACCCCTTCCACCAGGCTGAGGTAGCCCCTCCGGTGCATGTAGCAGCAAATCACCCCAGAGATCTTCAGCCCTAATCATACCCAGGCGAAGCCGACCAATAGGCTCTTCGTAGGTAGCAATTCCCTCTGCCAACCAGCGCTTCGAATGTTCAACTATAGGAAAACCCAGATGCAGTAGTTCGTGGGTTAGTGTCCAACTCTGATCAAGAGTCTCTCGACTGGTGTCTCGCCCAATTGCTATTTCAACCAAGCCATAATCTTCGTCATCGTTGTAGGTACTAGTGGCAAAGCCGACACTGTCCCCATCAGTCGCTTCAACCCGAATAACTGTGCGTTTGACAGGTATTTGCCCATAAACTTTGCCCACAGCTAAGGCGGCGCTGCGCACATAAGCTAACAAGTCAGATTGAGAAATGTTGAGTGAACCGTCGATAACGACCAATACCCGCTGGCCATCTATCTCAAGTTCTAGTTTTTTACTTTGCTCTTTCAGCGAAACTAAGCGAGCTTCTCCAGTAGGCTGAAATAAGCCCAAGACGAGAGCCATAAGCAAGGCCAGGCAGGTTAGTTTGCTAGTGAACATAATTCCAGTGTATTAGTTTTCAACAGCTTCGCCCACAAAATTGCTACATCTAGAAAAATGTGCTGGCTTAGCGTACCTTTTAGTACTCGACGATTTATTAGCAAGGGACATCTAAAGTTATGGTTACACTTGATATGGCTAGAAAAGTAATTGCTGCAGCCGAGGCTAAAGCAGCCGCAATCGGCCAGCCCATGAATATTGCAGTGGCAGACGCCGGCGGCAATCTAGTGGCCCATGTGCGTATGGATAATGCCTGGTTAGGCAGCATCGATATTTCTATTAAGAAAGCCTACACAGCCCGCGCTTTCGACATTACCACCAAAGATTTGGCCACACACAGCCAATCGGGCGGTCAGTTTTTCGGCATCAATGCCTCTAATGACGGCAAAATCATGATTTTCGCCGGCGGCATTCCCTTGAAAAAAGACGGAAAAGTTGTCGGAGCAATTGGAGTTAGCGGCGGCTCTGGCGAACAAGACCATGCGGTGGCTGAGGCCGGCGCAGCAGCCTTCTAATTTTTTGCAAGTAAAGGAGACAAGAAATGCCAAAACTAACCGACATCGTCGATACCAAACTGAAGAAATTTATTAAGAGCCCAACCATGGTTGTGCAAGAAATATGCCCAGCTGACGATGTTTCACAGTCAATTATCGAGCATTCCAACTACCGCTATCAGCTCACCTCAATGACCTCGTTGACGGTAGGGCCTCATGGTGGACGTATGCTACTGATTTACGCCTATCAAGGCGGCGCTGTAAACGTTCAGTAGAAATTAAGCGGATTATATCTGCTCAAAGTGGATGTATGGTTTAATAGCCTCCTGACAATCAGCATCGGGCATTCCTTTGAAGATCTCTAAAACCGCCACAGCACTACTAGCTTTTCTGGCTATTAACCTAACTTTAGCCGGAAACGGCTTGAGTGCGGCTGGTGAGTCAAAAAAAGATGCCATTCAGAAGTCTTTAGCCCAGGCCACCGCTGTATTGCAGCAACAAGCAGGGGCTGAACCGGTGGTCCTGATTGGCTCTTCCCTCATTCTCGCTCCACTTTGGAGCGTAGATGTCGCTGATGGCGCCTTTTTCAAAGATTGCATGCAGCATCACACCAGTGGTCACTTAGAAAAACTGGTGGACCGCCCCGTCGTAAGCCTTGCCACGGCCGGACAGTTCGTGTCTGATACCTATTTGATCACCGAAAAATTGCTTAGCGGCAAGCATCACCCTAGTGTTCTCATTTATGGTGTGGCACCACGCGATTTTATGGATGATACTACTGGTGGTTTAGCAATGACCTCAGTATTTGACTCTCTGGTTGAGACAAAAGATTTTTCAAAAATCGACAAGTTGTTCTTCAATAACTTTGATGAAAGAGGCGATTTTGTTCTCAATCGCAGCGTCTTTCTCTATCGCAAGCGCGGACGCTACCAGGCCAAAGTGCAAGATTTTACAGCTAAACTAGAAGATAAAGTTCTGGCAAAATTGCCATGTGAGACAGTGCCGGCTGCGGCGAGTGACAAAATCAGTGCAAATGCTGCTAGTGCCGATCCTTTGGCTAACTTTTTACTTGGCGGCGATCGCGATGCCGTGTGGAAGCAGAGTATCGAAGAGTATGCCAGACGCTATAAGCGCTTTAATGCCAAGCAGTTCGAGAAGCAGAAAGAGTGTTTCCGTGCCCTTACGGCCCTCTGCGCCGAGCGTCAAATCAAGCTATGCGTAGTGGCCATGCCTCTTACCGATGACAACATTAAGCTGATGCCCCCAGGGCTTTATCAACAGTACATAAGCTTCGTCAAAGAAGCAACAAAAGAAGCAGCAGTGCCCTTTCTCGATCTACAGTCGGCTAAGGCTTACGACGAAAGCAATTTCTACGACACCGTGCACCTCAATAGCAAAGGTGGCGAGAAGTTCCTCAGCACCATCTCTAGCCTTGTAAAAGAGACTGACTCTCTGGCCACCAGCAAGCCCACTGCCAAAACATACTAGCTTTTAGCAATTTGATATTGCCGACAGAAATTGTCGAATTGTTCGTGCAAGCGCTCCACTAGTTTGCCAACGACATTCCAGTCGAGCCGCCCGCCAGCGTCCTCAATTTCAAGGCAAGTTTGTGCCATATCAGCGACAAAAACTGATTGACAGACTGCTCGTACACCACGACAGCTGTGAAGTAATTTCAGCGAGTTTTGGCACTGGCAAGACTGCTTGAGCTTGGCCAAATCACTGCCAACTTCACTGCAAAACAATTCCAATAGTTGCTGCGATTGCTCTTCACCAAATTCTTCCTTGAGACGCTCTAGCATATTGAATCTCTAATTGAAAATCAGCTCGAAGAGCATGACTGCTTAGAGCCTCTAGAGTTCCCGCCCTCGTGAAAATGGAGCAAAAATCTCCTCGACATTGTTCTCTCTGCGATTGCGGTGACGGGTAGTGGGAACAATATCCTGCCTTCCTCGCAAGGCGATTCCTTTTTTCTCAAGAGCCTCAAGAGCTTTGTTAGTAAATCTGGTATCACGCAAGTCGAGACTGTGCAATTTAGGCATCAAGGCAAGGGTTTTAAGAGCACCATCAGTAATATCAGGGTTGTTCGCCAAAGATAACCACTTGAGATTCTTACATCCAGTGAGCACCTCTAGATCTCGATCATTTCGACGCGTATGAGAAAGATTGAGATACTCCAAGTTCGGCAAAAGACTGAAGTAGCGCAACTCAGAACTCTTGAAGCCAGTATTATTGACAGCTATATAGCGAAGAGATTTATGACCGGCAAGGCTCTTCAAAAACGTCCCATCAATTTCAGTACAAAATAAGGCGATGAATTCCAAATTGACCAGGGGAGCAAGTTGCTTCACACCTTGATCGTTGATCTCCGATCTCTCCAGGTCAAGACAACGGATGCTAGTAAACCGAGACAAATAAGCAAGGGCCGGATTACCAAGGTGGTCGTCGCTTGAATCCATAGAAATATAGCGAAAAAGAACGAAATCAAAACTATTTGCTGGCAATCCGTCGAGTAAGTGGGGTGTGCGAATGAAGTTGTGATTAGGAAAGAAGACCACAAATTTGTTGGCAGGAATCGTAATTGTTCCTTGGGCCTTACGATTAATCGAGCGATCTGAAAGCTCACCTCCAACTTCGTCTACAGAATAGTAAGGCTGGTCCAAAACAGCAATGCCGCCAACAGCTTGATTAGCCGGAAACTTTAGAACCCTGGCAGGCATGGGCACGTTCTTCACGACTGGGTACATCTTGAAGCTGCCCACAGCAGTTTTTGCCTGACTAGAAGCGGGCGAAGCATAGGAAGTTATTAGGGTTAGAGCTGAAAGCAGCCATAAGCCACTAGCTATTAGGGAAACTCTCGGCAACGAAGTCTTACCTATTCACAACTGCAACAGCTGTCAGTGTACCTCAGCTTTGCTTTTCGCGACCTTGGTCTGCAGAACTTGATTGACAAGACCAGTGGTGCCGGATAAATCTACGGTTGTCTTGCGCCTGCCTAGGCCGAACCATGTCTTCTTAGTTTCAACTTTATCTCCCAGAATGGTCGAGATCTTATATGACTTATTGCCAAAAATGCCCGTTTTCGACTCATAGCCATTACCTAAAATTTGCACTTTAGCCTTACTGCCAACTAAACCAGTTTGATGCTCGATCTGATCGCCCAGACGATCTTGCACGACAATATTCTTTCGTCCAAAGAGACTGTGTTTGACCTTGAACTCTTCTCCTTGACCGCTTTTAACTTGAATATCACCACTCCGAGCCAGGGCATCGAGGTTGGCAGTAGAAGCGATCACGCTCACCAACAAGGCTACAAAAAGCCGGTAATTAACACTGCTCAACTCCATCCCTCACTATTGATTTAGCCATTGACTTATTTTGAAGACAGCTAAAGCAAGACGAATGTTCCGCACCACTCTGGAAGCCTAAGGCTAACGGTGACATTTCGGCACAAACACCAGTCTATTGGCAGTTCTGCGATTTCAATAAGCTATCATCGCTTGTAGTCCAATTGATACAGTGGTTGCTGGAGACAAAGCACATGAATGCTGAGAGGCGCGAAGTAGAAAGACTTGAATTGGCACGCCAAGGTAAAGAACCATGGAAAAAGTGGGGGCCGTATTTGAGTGAACGCCAATGGGGCACAGTGCGCGAAGACTACAGCGACAATGGCGATGCCTGGAGTTATTTCAGCCATGATCAAGCCCGCTCCCGCGCTTATCGCTGGGGCGAAGACGGCTTAGCTGGAATTTCTGATGACCACCAAGTTCTTTGCTTCAGCTTAGCGCTATGGAACGGCCATGATCCAATTTTGAAAGAACGCCTTTTTGGTTTAACCAATAGCGAAGGCAATCACGGCGAGGATGTCAAAGAGTACTATTTTTACCTTGACAGCACCCCCAGCCATTCGTACATGAAGTACTTATATAAGTACCCGCACCAAGCTTTTCCCTACAACAGCCTGGTCGAAAACAACAGAGGCCGCAGCCGCCAGGAACCGGAGTTTGAGCTGCTCGATACCAAGGTCTTTGATGACAATCAATATTTTGACGTCTTTGTCGAATATGCCAAAGCTGGTCCCAACGATATTTTAGTCAAGATCACTGCCGAAAATCGCGGCAGCAATGATGCTCCACTGCATGTTCTTCCCACCCTATTGTTCCGCAATACCTGGGACCATAATGAGCATAGCCAAAAACCAATTTTAGAAAATCTCAACCACAAGAAATACAGTGTCATTCATGCCCATCACACTGACCCGCTATTTCAAGAGTCACTCCCTGACTATTATCTCTATTGCCACGGACTGACCAATCAAGAAGAAAAAATACCGCTATTATTCTGCGACAACTCCACCAACCACCAGCGTCTCTATGGCACGGATAATCGTACTCCTTTCGTCAAAGATGGCATAAACAATTTAATAGTTAACGGCCAACCAAGTTGCAACCCTGAAATGGTTGGCACGAAAGCATCGGCTCATTATCATTTGATGGTGCCCGCAGGCAGCTCAAAGACAGTGATGCTGCGCCTCAGCAATCTGGCTCCAAGCATCAACAAAGAACCATTCGCCGAATTTGAAAAAGTTTTCCAACAGCGAATAGAAGAGGCAGACGAGTTCTACGACGCCATTTACACACCAGATATGGTAGCAGACCCAGAGAAAGCAAAAGTCTTTCGTCAGGCTATGGCTGGCATGCTCTGGTCAAAGCAATACTTCTATTACGATCTTGAGCGCTGGCTAGCGGAACATAACAAAGATAGCAAAGTCAGAAACAGCGATTGGCACCATATGTACAACGATGACATCATATCGATGCCAGACAAATGGGAGTATCCCTGGTATGCCGCCTGGGATTTAGCTTTTCACACTGTTCCACTAGGTACTCTCGATACTGAGTTTGCTAAACAGCAGCTCGACTTGATGTTGCGCAATGACTACCAGCATCCCAACGGACAACTGCCAGCTTACGAATGGAACTTCAGCGACGTCAACCCACCAGTGCATGCCTTTGCCACCATCGAAATTTACCAGAATGACAAAGCGCGCAATAACGGTAAGGGTGACATCGATTTTCTTAAGTACGCCTTCACCAAGCTTATAGTCAACTATAGCTGGTGGATCAATCGCAAAGACCCATCGGGAAAAAATGTTTTCGAAGGCGGATTTCTTGGCCTAGATAACATTGGCGTTTTTGATCGCAGCTCGCCTCTGCCAACAGGAGGCTCTCTTGAACAAGCCGACGGCACCTCATGGATGGTTTTCTTTAGCCAGCAAATGCTAAGAATCGCTATCGAAGTAGCCTCCCATGACCCGCTCTACGAAGACATAGCCGTGCGCTTCTTACAGCACACTTTGTGGATTGCTGGAGCTATGGATCGCGTGGGCGAACACCGCGACGAGCTTTGGGATGAAGAAGACGGATTTTTCTATGATGTCTTGCGCCTACCAGGAGCTAAATCACAAAGACTAAAAGTAAGATCGATGGTTGGTTTGCTGCCACTTACGGCTGTCTGCGTCATGGAAGAATCGGTTCTAGAAAAGCTACCAACATTTTGCAAACTCAGTAACGACTTTACCAAAAGACATCCCGAACTTTGTGCCAATATTCATCTCCCCTCAAAACCGGGGGTAGTTGGCCGTCGTATGCTCTCAGTGGTTAACCAAGCCAAGCTCAGGTGCATATTATCGCGCATGCTGGACGAAAAAGAATTTCTCAGCCCCCACGGTATTCGCTCACTATCGCTCTACCACAAAGACCATCCCTTCGTCTTCAATCACGAAGGACACGAGTTCAGAGTCGACTATCTACCAGGGGAATCAGACAACGGTATGTTTGGAGGAAACTCCAACTGGCGCGGACCTATCTGGATGCCAGTGAACTTCTTGCTGATCAAGTCACTCTATCTCTATTTTGCCTATTATGGTGAATCATTTAAAGTTGAGTGCCCAACTGGCTCAGGCAACATGATGAATCTGCTAGAAGTAGCCCAAGAAATCTCCCGCCGCTTGTATTCAATATTTCTCCCCGGACCAGACGGAAAACGACCAGTCTACGGCGACCGCGATAAGTTTCAGAATGATCCCCACTGGAAGGAGAACATTCTCTTCTACGAATACTTCCATGCCGAAAACGGTAGCGGCCTTGGCGCTAGCCACCAAACCGGCTGGACAGGCCTGGTGGCACGCTTAATGCGCCTAGAAGAGCTAATCACTCCAGACTTGTTGCTAAGCCCAGGTGCGGCAAGAAAAGCGAACCAGGCACTAATGGCACACTGGACCGACAATGAATAGTTGAGGCAATGACTAAATTAGAACATGACCAATTAAGGCAGGGTCACTAAACCGGTGCGATCGACGTCGATGGCCAGCGAGCGGGTGTCCATATGGACGTCAAAAGTAGCAGGGTGATCTGGCACTCCCTCTTTGGAAAAAGTGATTCCGCCAATCATACTAACTCCGTCTGGCAGAACAACTTCTTCAAGAGTACGAGAGCCGCTTCTTATGACATAAGCGGCTCTTTTATCCTCGGTCGATTGCCGCGATTCTACCGAAATATCGATGCCCAGCTCAGAAGCCATCTGCTTGGCCTTGCGAATATCTTTGACCAGATCATGGGCGGCATTGTTCAAAGCAAGGTGCCTGGAAGTGTAATCAACAACGCGATAACCAAAAAATGGCACAGCGATAAACATGGCAAGAAAAGCCAGGCTCTCTAGTTTGCGAATCAATGGCCATGCAAGAAAAACATTCTTCTTGCGACGACGCTGGCCAGCAGAACCGTCCTGAGACATCCGAGACTTCCTATAATTGAATTTAGGTCAAATACAGTATAGAACAAAAGCTTAGAGCAAGAGCGCTATGCTGTCTCTATGGCAGCATCTGACTGAAGACCCAAATCTTCGATCATTTTGTCCCGCATGGCAAATTTCTGAATCTTTCCTGTAACTGTCATGGGAAATTCAGAGACAAACCTAACGTATCGTGGCACTTTAAAATGCGCCACTTGCTCTCTCAACCAACCAAGCAGTTCAGCCTCACTGATTTCAACACCACTCTTTACCGTCACCCAGAGGGCGACTTCTTCGCCCAAACGACGGTCTGGCACTCCAAATACTTGCGCCTGGGCCACGGCCTGGTGAGCATGTAAGACTTCTTCAATCTCGCGCGGATAGATATTTTCGCCACCGCGAATAATCATGTCTTTCTTTCGCCCAGTAATATGCAAGTAGCCTTGAGCATTCATCACGCCCAAGTCCCCGGAATGGAGCCAACCAGCAGCATCAATACAATTGGTTGTGGCTTCTGGATCTTGCCAATAGCCAAGCATAATGCCATGACCGCGGCAACAAATTTCACCCTGGGCACCGCGCGGCAAGATCTTGCCCGAATCATCTACCAGTTTCACTTCTACGCCAGGAATAGCTCTACCAACGGTGGTCGCTCTGGTTTCAAGAGAATCATGAATAGTAGTAGCAGTCATCAGCGGCGAAACTTCTGTGAGACCGTAAAGAATGACTACATCAGCAACATGCATTTCGCTGGCAACCCGTCGCATCAATTGCACCGGGCATGGTGCACCAGCAAGAAAACCACCTTGCAAACTAGAGTAGTCAAAAGAAGTGAACTGACTGTGCTCTAGCTGGGCTATAAACATAGTGGGAACACCTGAAAGATGCGTGCAGCGCTCAGCTTGAACGGCCTTCATCACAGTTAACTCTTCGAAATAGGGCCCCGGCAATACTAATGTTCCACCGACAGAAAATGTCGCCAAAGCAGAACTAACCATGCCACCACAATGATAGAAAGGCATAGGCACACAGAATCTTGAGGTTGTGTTCAAAGCCATGGCACGGGCTGCAAACAGACCATTGTTGAGAAGGTTGTGATGAGATAGAGTGACGCCCTTCGGAAATCCAGTTGTACCCGAGGTGTACTGAATATTTACGGCGTGATCAAACTGCACCAAATTCTGCCGCTGCTGAAGCTGGTCAGAACTGGTCAGTTCAGCCAGGCTTATAAACTTGTCCCAACCATGAACAAAGCGCTTATCATCGCCGAAAGTTTGCTGCTGGCCATCAATCGTGACGGCAGGCATAACGACAATATTCTTCAACGCCTCAGGAAGGCTTTGAGCCTTAGTGGCAACCGCATCAGAAGTAGCAAATAAGTGGGGTGCCAACTCTTCTAGCATCTCTAAATAGTTGCTCGAACGATTAGCAGGAATAGCAAAGAGCAGTTTAACTCCAGCCTGACTTAAGACATAATCAAGCTCGCCACTACGGTATGCTGGATTGATATTAACCAGAATTGCACCAATTCGAGCAGCGGCATAAAGCACTGTAAGCCAGCGCCAGTTGTTAGCAGACCAGATACCGACTCGATCACCTTGCTCGATACCTTGGGCCATCATCGCCCGAGCCAAGACTTCGCTCTCAGCTTTGAACTGAGCGTAAGTCAGCCGTTTATTCTCAAGACAACTGACAATCGCTTCGTGCTCTGGCTGCTGCTGGCAAATCAGATCAAGATGCTCAGCTAAGGTAAAGCCAAGAAGCTCAGTACATATGCCAAAGTCGTAACTGAGGGGCTGCTGAAAATTCAGGCCACCATCAAATGCTTTTGTCTCTGTTGTTGCTACCAATGTATCTGCGTGCCCAATTTCCTGTTACATAGGAACGATATCAGAGCCGCCGAGAATAAGAATTTTGTCTGCGCTGGAAGGCAATCTATGGCGTTCACGTACTATCTTGCTATCAAAAGCAGGTCTAGTTTTGCTTCTGCGACTTTTGACAGAAACAGCATGATCAGCCTTGTTGAGATAGTCAACAGCTTGATCAATAGAAGAATCGGTAGCGTTGCGAATTCCTGGTGTGTTAACCGCAATCAAATTAGTGTAATCAGAATTGCTTGCCAGTGCCTCAGCAGCAAAGGCTGAAGATGAAAGAGCTACTAGTGCTGCAGCAGTGAACTGTTTCAGACCGTGGATCATTTAAGACTGCCCCTTTACCTTCTGTAAATTGCGTCACTCACTGAGTATAAGCGTGAGTTTGGCTGTTGAAAAGCATTGTGCAAATCTATTAACAATTCCATGAGCGAATTATAATCAAGCAAGAGGCTGTCAAGATGAGCTTCTTGGGCAAATTGCTTGGTCTTGGGCCCGACAAAGGCAAGCAGTATGAGCAAATTCTATTGGTAGCGCTGCCCCTTGAAATCTATGTATCCACCTTCATGCCGGGGCGTGTCGCTCGCGTGGGTCCAGTGAATCACTCCACCTTTGTTGTTCCAAATATATTCGCCGTGCACCGTTACGATATCGCCTGCTTCAACAGGAACGCTCGGGGCCCTGCTGACATTATGAGCCACCAAAATTGTTGAACCGTTTGAGAGTTGTAGAAGAAATTTCTCGTGCTTCTCCCCTTTGTCATCAGGGCGCAGCATGCGTTTCACCGGCAGTGTGCAAGTGACTTGAACATGACTGGCGCGATTATTCTGAGCCGCTGCCACCTCGCTCTCATTAGTATCCGCACTCGGTGCAAGCTTGGTGTAATTGGCTGGTCGCTCGGTCGTGCTGGTTGAGGGCGAACAACCAGTGAAGACCAGGCTGCAAGGAACAGTCAAAATTACTGCCTGGCAAAGCAGTTTTAGCCATACTCGCGAATGCATTAATCACACCGACCTTAAATACTGAGAAAGAAAGCATACTCGATTGATATGCAAAACCGCCATACCAAGCTCAAAGCTAAGCCCAGAAATGATTTTGAAGCACCAAAGCGTGAGCAAAATATCCTCAAAGCCACGTAACAACGCCAAAAGTTTGGTAAACTGGCACTATGGCTCTTCTTCAGAGCAGCAGAGGCATCAGGAGCACTAAAAATTGTCGATACTTTCGTCAATTTATCTCACCGGCGGATCTATAGATCCCGCTCAGCTGTCACATTCAGCAGCTATTAGCAATAACATTGCTAACAATATTTCGGCGCCCGATTGGCGCACTTTCGCTCTGACAAGACTGCAAAACCACGGCCTCAGAGTAGTTAACCCCCTAGAATTTGCCTGGTCCGAGACCGATGTAGATTTTCTCGATGCCATTGAAATTGCCGGCTCTTCAGACCAAAGGGTGCAAAGAGCCCTTGAGCTGATCGACCAGAGCGATGGCCTCTTAGCCAATCTAGAAAGGCCCAGCTATGGCACAGCTATGGAAATGTTCTATGCCCATAGACGGGGCAAGATGGTTACCGTAGTTGGCCCCTCACCGTTTAACCCGTGGGTACTTTCGCACTCCCAAGCTCGCTTTAACGAACTCGATCATGCTTTGCAATATATTATTGGTCAGCAGCCCCAGGCAGACCCAGTAGATTGGGCCGTTAAATATGAAGCGCTGTTGTCTGAACGCTACGAGCAGATGCCTCACGCTGGAGAGCCTGACTATAAGTTTATGGGCGGTAACTTACCAGTCTTAGTGGTTGCACCCCATGCCACAGCAAACTGGCGGGAAGGCGAATTTCACGAGCAAGAGTCATTTACAGGCAGTATGTCGGCCTTGCTTAATCGCATGACCGGCTGCCATACATTAATGAGCAACTATTGCATGGTGGCCGACCCCTGCTGGTATTTAGAAACTCCGTTTCGGCGTGTCTTTAGCGATGTCATCAAGGCGGGCAAAGTGGGCCTAGTGGTGATGCTGATGGGCTCAACCTGGCAAGAAGCACCAGGAGTCCAAATTTCAGCTTATGGTGAATCTTTAGGGGCTGAAGAATACGAACGACGGCTCAAACTAAAACTCTGCGAATTAGAAGCCATTGGTGCTAGGAGCTTTGATCATTTCCTCAGACCTTTCGCCGATTATGCCGCTAGCGAGCTCAATGTACCAGTAGTGATTATCCGCTTGCATAAGCGTTATCGCATGCCGCGCTTGCAATCTATGCAATTCCTCAGAGCAACTGAACTGATTGCCTCATTTATTGCCGAAGCTGGAAATGAGCTTGCCAGCATGATTATCTAAATTATGAAAAACAATATTGTTCTTACCACCTGCGCTCAATCAGAAGCAGAGTCGCTGGCAGAAAAACTAGTTGAAGATGGCCTTGTAGCCTGCGTCAACATCATTGACAAAGTGCAATCAGTTTACCGCTGGCAAGGAAAAATCGTGAAAGATCAGGAATGCTTGCTTGTAATGAAATCCTCGAGCATCGTTTACGATAGACTGCAACAGCGCATAAAAGAAATTCACTCTTACGAAGTTCCAGAAATAATTTCACTTGATATAGAAAACGGATATGCACCTTATCTGGAATGGCTTAATTTAGCACTAAAGTAAATCAGGACTAAATTTACGGCTTATGGCATCAAAAACTGAAAAGACGATAATTGATGTCTTCTGGCGACGGGTGGAGAGCAATAGCGAACGCCCAGCTGTTTTGCATAAAGTTCAAGGGATTTATCAGCCAATAATCTGGCGCGAACATGGTCGCGTCATCGAGCTTGCTATGGGTGGACTAGCCAAACTAGGCATCAGTAGCGAAGCCCATCTAGCGATACTGTCACTACCTTCGCCCAAATGGACTTGGGCAGACCTAGCCATTCTCTCACTAGGCGCAGTCAGTATTCCCATTTACCCAACCCTAAACGCGCCCGAAGTAGATTTTCTTATCAAGCACAGCGACTCTGCAGGAATTTTCGTAGAAAACGAACTGCAACTGCGAAAAATATTGGAGCGGCCAAGCCTTCCGGAAAAGCTCAAATATGCGGTGATTTTTGAAGGTGAAGCACCACCATCAACCGATAAGCTGAAAATATTGAAGTGGGATGAACTACTTAAGGATGGAGAAGTATATCTTCTCTCCCATAAAAATTTAGTAGCCGAGTCGATTGCAAACATAGCCCCAGATACGGTGGCATCTATTGTTTATACGTCTGGCACTACAGGTATCCCCAAAGGGGTAATGCTCTCCCACGGCAATATTTACTCGGTCTGCGCTGCTATCGGCGAGCGCATGAGTTTTTCTGAAAACGACCAGACCCTTTCCTTCCTTCCACTTTCACATGTCTACGAAAGAGTGGGCGGACAATTTCTAAGCATTTTTGGTGGCATTACTATGGCCTATGCTGAAAGCATAGAATCAGTGCCGCGCAATATGATCGAGACCCATCCAACTATCATTAACGGTGTGCCTAGATTCTACGAGAAGGCCTACCAGCGGATTAAATCGGAAATCAGGAATCTGCCAAAAGCCCAACAGATATTGATTAACTGGGCCTTCAGCTTGAAAAAAGCTCCGGAACAAGTAGCCAGCGAGAGCATGGCCACCCGCAGCCATCAAAGCCAGACCGAGACAAGCAACAGTGAAGTCAAAAACGCTATTACCAAGCAACTTCATGCCGCCGAGCTAAGGGCCGCAGACAGATTGGTTTTCTCAAAGATACGAAGAAGATTTGGCGGCCGCCTGCGCATGCTCATGTCAGGGGCAGCCCCCTTACCGCCTGAAGTGCAACGCTTCTTTGACACCATCGGCTTGAACGTCTTAGAAGGTTATGGCCTGACTGAAACAAGCGCCCCGCTAGCCTGCAACAATCTTGAAAGCAATCGCCCGGGAACCGTGGGCCAACCGCTTAAAGGTGTAGAAGTTAAGCTCGGCGAAGACGGTGAGCTACTTGTTCGCGGTCCCAATGTCTTCAAACAGTACTACAAGAACCCAGAGGCCACAGCAGAGGCCTTCGCCGATGGTTGGTTTAAAACCGGAGATATTGCCGCCATCGATGGCGACGGCTTTATCACTATTAAAGACCGCAAAAAAGACATAATTATCACTGCCGGTGGCAAACATGTGGCCCCGCAGTACATTGAAAATCTCTTCAAAGGTGAGGCCATAGTCAGCCATTGCCTCGTCTACGGCGACCGACGAAAATTTATTACCTGCTTACTCACCCTCAACCGCGAAATGCTTAAGACTGTGGCCAGTCGCCATAAACTCGTCTATAAGGAAGTAGAAGAGCTTTACCAGCACCCTTTAATAAAAGACGAGATTGATGCCGCGGTTGGTCGAATAAACCAAAGCCTGGCAACATTTGAGCGGATTAAGCGCTACGAAGTTCTACCCAACGACTTTACAGTAGAAGATGAAGAGCTAACTCCGACATTTAAGGTTAAGCGCAAGCATGTAACCGCCAAATATCAGGCAGTTTTAGACTCTATGTATCCTGATGAAGACATTGAACTAGAAAAAATATAAGGCAAAAGATAAAAAAGTTCTTTACATTCGCTTGGCAACTAATTACAATACAGGCGAGGCTTTCTAAAGCAATGGCCACTTTCAGGTCTAAAGCTCCTCAGGGGATAACCCCTTTTTACTATGTTCTAAGACCAAGCCATCAGTTTAGTTGGGACCATTAGAAGGATTAGGTCATGTTTGAATCATTCGGTCGGGGCTTTAAGATGATCATGGCAGCCATCAAAATGGGCTGGCAAGATAAACGACTGCTGCTTCCAGCGATATTGACTGTATTTAGCAACTTCTTCTTTGCCATCATGCTCTTTTTTGAAGGCAAATCGCGGGTTGCGGCCACAGCCCATGGCGCCCAGGCTGCACATGGGGCACACGCTGCCGCCGCGCATGGCGCTCATCACGCCGCTAAAATCACACCTACCCCCGAGGGCATCCAGCAGTTTATCGGGCAGACAGCCCTGAATGGCCAATGGGACCAGAGCGGTGTCGGTGCGCTGCAACAGGCCGCCAGCCCGGATGCTGTCTTTGCCGTTGTTGCCATACTCTCGCTCTGGTGGTTGACCAACCGCTTTTTAGAAGGCGTAACCACAGCTCTGGTCTACAGCCATCTAACTGAAGGGGCCGGCTCTGGTAAGTTTTCCACCTCTTGCGCTGCTGTCTTCAGCTCACTTCCTGCCATCATAACCCTTGGCCTAGTAACACTTATTGCCAAACGTATTGCCCGCTTCATGCGCGATAAGCGCGGTTCAGGCATATTTGGTATGGGCGTCAACTTCTTATCGAGTATTGTTGAAATCTTCTGGACCATGGCCGGTCACTTGATCTTGCCTGCCATCGTCATTGAAGGCACGTCCTTCTGGGGCGCTCTCAAACGCTCAGACCGCATTGGTCAAGGTAACTTGATCACAATCGGTGTGGGTGAGATCGGTATCGATACAATCAACCGAGTTGTGCTTCTCTTGGTTGCCGGTGGCGGTATGGCTGGGTTCTCTTATGCCTATGTCTCACACCTGTCGATGGCCTCACCAATAGTGGTCTTAGGCGGCTGTCTCTGGGCCTCGACTGTGATTGTGGTAACAGCAATGTCTATCTATATCAGGGCAGCTTTCTTCACCTGCCTCTATGTTTGGGCCATTGAAGCAGAAGCTCTAACCGAAGCTGAGCGCATCAATCACAGTATGCCTGCACCACTTGCAGCAGCCATGGCCTAACTCTGATAACTAGAGTGAGTGAAATACTTTAGGTGGAAGCATCCATTTGATGATGCCCGGGCTAGTTGGTGGCAAGTCTGAAACATCCACGCGGCATACACCGCCTTTCTTAAACGGCAATTCAAACTCAAGACCGGCAAACACCAGGTCGCGCACCAACATGCCCATATCGGGTTCATGACCAACAAGAAAAATTTGCTCGGCCTGAGGATAACGGGCCACGCTCTTCCAAACATTGGCGGCGGTCACACCAGGCGCCAGAGTATCGGTGAACTTCAACTCACAACCGAACTGTTCCACTAAAATTTCTGCAGTTTCACGGGTACGCACCAAGGGGCTGGCAAGCACCACATCTGGTTTGACATTGAGCTTGGCTAGACCGCGTGCCACCACTCTCATCTCTTCCTTGCCTTCGTCAGTCAGCGGTCGATCAGCGTCTCGTGTCACACCATGACCCAGACGTTCTGAGGCAATTCCGTGTCTAACCAGATATAGTCTCATGGCAACCTCACCATCCAATTTTTTGTAGCGGCTTTTAGCCTATTACTATTTTACGTGTTAGAAATTACTGGAACTTATCTTTGACTAGAGTAATATTTATTAGATGAGTAATTTAAAGCCACGAATGATCGGATTAGATGTCGGCGACCGCCGCATAGGTGTCGCTATTTCCGACCCACTTGGAATGACTGCAGCTGGCCTGGAGACAATTCATCGCGTCAATATGCACACTGACGTTGACAACATTGCCTTGCTTGCCGCTCGGCACGGCGCAGTGCAAATTGTAGTTGGCCTTCCTTACAACATGGATGGCTCGATGGGTGAACAAGCCGAAAAAGTGAAGTCGTTTGCCAAGAAGCTAGCTAACGCCACAGGCTTACCGATTGTCTATGAAGACGAGCGCTTAACTACAATATCGGCCATTCGCACGCTCACTATTCAAGGTGTGAAAACTGGCAAAAATAGAGACATGGTTGATAAGCAAGCAGCGGCCATCATTTTGCAAAAGTATCTAGATCGCAAAAGCCCGCCACCAATTGCGTGATTGCTTAATTAGATAACAGAATTAGTCTCCAAAATCAGTCGATATTGTTGATTGACGGGCGAGAGTTGCCTGGGTGGCAGCCCGATTGGTAAAGGTTTCGCTGTCTCTGATAATTGCCTGTGGAATTAAAAGCGGCGAATGCACCTTCATGTTAGGCAGTTTCTTTATGCCGGTGCCTATGGCTAAAAGCTCAACCATGCCACCACCGAGATCATAGACATAGGTTTTGACACCAACCACTTCATCGGCGCCGAAGCTCTCAGCATCTTCAGCAATCATGCTCAACGCCTTGACCCGCGCTTGATAAATCATATATGTCAGTTCTTTGATTTCACCGCGGACAAAGCTTTTGAACATAGCCTTGAGGCCACCGGCAAAACCAATCGAGAAAATTGAAACTCCCATTACAAGCCGTATAGGGCAATAACCTAAGGCGATAACATTCCACATCTCTTCATTGGTCAAATCACTGGTGATCGGTACTTCTGAAAACTGTGCCGGCAACTCTTCATGAAATGATGCTGTTCCAGTCATCACCATTTCTTGCATGCCTAATAAAGGCGCGATGGTCGTCTGAATACCAAGCACGGCATTGGCACCAGCCTCTTTGGCTTCATGAGAAATGCGTTCGATAGCCAGATGCCTGGTCTTATTTAGCATCTGTGAAAACTCGACGACTTCGCCGGCCTTGAGACTGCGTAAAGTACCCATGACACCACCACCGATGCCAATTGAATAAGCAACGTTGCCGAAAACAAAGCGCAGGGGGTGAAAACCGCAATCTAGCTGGCAATAAAGCTCTTGACCATTGGCCGAAGTAGAAAATGGAATATCTTTGTTGCTCTCGCCATCCCGGTGCACAGCCGAACCAATAGCAAGATACTCGACATTGGTGTCATGAAAAATCAGTTGGTTAGTGACGCCAGTAACACCAGCGCCGACGTGGCGCCTAGCTTCTTCTATCATTCGCATGTAGGCCATTTCCCGGCCTTCTCGAATCAATTCAGTCAATTCATGAATTTCACCTCCGCCCAATGTCTTCAGGCCAGAAGTGAGACTACCAACAAAACCAAGTGAAAAAACGCTGTTACCGATCACCAGATTTCCTGGTGTGTAGCCCTTCTCATTGAGACAAAACATTTCGTTGCCAGAAAGCCCAGTAATCATAAATTAGACCAGACCCTTCATCATGCCCTGCCAATAAATCTGAGGCAGAATGTCTTTCTTAAAGACGTACATAGAATATCGCTCTTCCGATTGATCAAAGGGGAAAGTTTCTTGGGGTATCAAGTCATAGTCAAACTCAGCAAGAACAAGGCTGCTGTAGCCGGTTACCAGCGGGCAAGATGAATAGCCATCATAAGACTGCTGCAAAGGCTCGCCCCGCATTTGACTTATTAAGTTCGCCACCAACACCGGTGACTGCTTGCGAATGGCCGCACCAGTTTTGGAAGTGGGTAAATTCGAACAATCTCCCAGAGAAAAGACATTGGCAAAGCGGTTGTGCTGCAGAGTTGCCTTGTTCACATCCACCCATCCAGCACTATCGGCCAAGGGGCTCTGCTTGATGAAATCAGGAGCACTCATTGGCGGCGTTACATGCAAAAGATCGTAGTCGACGTCAACTGTCTCGCCCGTATCTAAATGCTTGAAAGTAGCCCTCTTCGCTTCACCATCAACTGCAATTAAATCATGGCGAAACATAGTATTGATGTGCTTACGCGCAATCACTTTATTGAGAGTGGCGGCATACTTTGGCACCGAAAATATTCCAGGATTAGCCGAAGCGAAAATCATCTTGACCCGATCGCGAACACCAGAAATATTGAAATAGTCTTCTGCTAAATAAGCTATTTTCTGAGGCGCTCCGCCGCACTTCACTGGGGTATTAGGCTGGGTAAATAAAGCGGTGCCACCAGCGAAATTAGAGATAAATTCCCAAGTTTTACCAACTAGTGAATAGCTGTAGTTACTGCAAACGCCATTTTTACCAAGGGCCTCGTTTAAGCCCTGAATTTTATGCCAGTCAAGTTGCAGGCCTGGTGCCATAACAAGATAGTCGTAAGTGATCTCTCGTCCACTATCTAGCTTGACAATATTGCCCTCGGGCTTGACATCAACCACTCTCTCTTTAATCCATTTAACACCCAAAGGGATGAGCGAATACTCATCTCTGACACTCTCTTCTTTAGGAAAGACACCAGCCCCAACCAGGGTCCAAAGTGGTTGATAGTAATGTTTTTCGGACGGCTCAATAATGGCCATGCCAACATTGCCAATGGCCCGCATGAGGCGGTGTGCGACAGAAATACCTGCCGTGCCCCCACCGACGATGAGAATTTTGTGATGCTCTAAGGCAGTATTCTCAGAGGTATTGGTCGACGGCGATGCGGTCATAGCTTAAGCCTCTCGAAGTTAGTTCAAATTGTTTAGCACGACCCAGCTTATGGGAGGGTCTTCAAAGTTATAGGCTATAATTCTGCCATGTCACACTGCATTCAGGTGGCCCCCAAGGCGACCAAAGTGAAATTTCATGAGCGCACCTTACATCGCACTGCTAGTTTTTGAGGCCATTTTAGGGGTTCTCATGATTATCCTGATTCTGCTCCATGCCCCCAAGGGTGATGGTATGGCAGGGATAGGAGCCGCCGCTACAGTGTTCAGCGGAAAGCGCGGTGCCGAAGCCGGGCTCGATCGCCTCACCTGGACAATTTTCGGTCTATTTATGCTCGTCTGTCTGATTTTAGGCTTCGGGTTCGTCAAATAATTCCAAAGCGCAGGCGTCACTTATGTCATTCAAACTGCCAACCAAAGAAGACAAGCACGATTATGTGCATGATCAGTTTGAGCGAATCGCCAAGGGCTATGACTTAAGCAACGATGTTATCAGCGTTGGCATGCACCGGGCCTGGAAGCTACGGGCCATCAATGAACTAATGGGTCTTGGCCTGAAAAAAGTTGCCACTAGCGACGACAGCGCCAATAGAAACAACGAAAAATACCTCGATATTTGCTGCGGTACTGGCGATTTAGCTCTGGCCATTGCCAAGCAAGCAGCTGCTGGCACGAAGATTACGGGCCTCGATTTTTCACAGAACATGCTAGATCTAGCCGGTGAGCGGCAAAAGCGCCTGGCTCGCAGAAAAGATAAAATCAAAACAGTACAAATGGAATGGATCTGCGGAGACGCACAGCAATTGCCATTCGAAGACAACACTTTTAATGGCGCCATCATTAGTTTTGGCTTGCGCAACCTTACCGATTTGCAAAAAGGGCTGGACGAAATGACCCGAGTTGTAAAACCCGGAGGACGAGTCGTCAACTTAGATTTGGGCCATTCCACAGTGCCGTTATTCGCGCCAATTTTTGATGCTTACTTCAGCAATGTTGTACCTGTAATTGGCGGAATTCTGCAAAACGATCGCCAGGCCTACAAATATTTGCCTGAATCTGGCCGTACCTATCCTAGACCAGAAGCCATTTCTGAGATGTTCAAAAAAGCTGGATTGATCAATGTTCGCCACATCCCCCAGGCACTGGGCACGGTGGCGCTACATGTAGGAATAAAGCGGTGACAGGCCCTAGCCCTATTGTTTCTGCGGAGACAATAGAAAAAACAGGCCGCTCACTGATGATTGTCTCTGGTGATCATTCAGGCGAGAAGCACGTCTCCAAAATCATAAGAGAGCTAAAAGAGAAAGATCCCGACCTACACATATGGGGAGTGGGCGGCTCTGAGATGGAAAAGGCTGGCATGGAGCTGCTCTTCAATAGCGCCGACTATACGGTGGTCGGCATATTCGAAGTAAAAGACTATGTCTGGTTCTTTGCCAAAATGCATTGGACGCTCTTAGCCAATGTAATTAAGCGCAATCCCGATGCCATTTTGCTAGTAGATTTTGGCGGCTTCAATGTCGGCTTTGCCCAATCGGTTCGCTCAATCATGCCGGTGATTCCTGGCGATACTACTAATATCGATGACGACCATTCACTTGCCGCTCTTATCTGCAAACCGAAGGACTATTTGCAAAAATGCTTCGATGATTTAGTGCGCTATTTAGGCTTCAAATACTATTTAAAATGGCAAGGGGTGCGCAAATCTAAACGAGCAGTTCCTATCTATTACTTCATATCGCCCCAGGTTTGGGCCTCAAGGCCATGGCGCATCAAAGCTTTAAAGCGCTCGATAACTAAAATTTTCACTATCTTTCCCTTTGAAGAAGGGGTTTATCTTCAAAAAAACGTCAACGCCCGCTTTGTCGGAAATCCGCTGCTACGCGCTCTGCCAGAATTAGACACAATACCTGATCGCGAGGCCATGTGCCGTTCTCTCAATCTCGACTCTAGTAAGCCAATTATTGTAGTTATGCCAGGCAGTCGCAAACAAGAAGTGCTATCCCACATGCCAGTGTTAGAGCGGGCCATGAAAACAATTCTGGAAATTCGCCCAGAAACTCAGTTTGTCATATGCCGCGCCACAGACTACCTCGCCACCCTCATCGATGCCAGTCTCAAGGCCTCAGGTCTCGATCAGCGGATTGGGAAAGGACTGACCATACTCGACTCAGACCGCAACTTCGAACTAATGAAAAACTGCGACCTGATCTGGGCGAAATCGGGCACAACAACCCTAGAAACAGCCCTGTTTGGCAAACCAATGATCATCTTCTACATGGGCAATTGGTTTTCTTACTTACTTGTAATGCTCTTCAAAAGCGTGAAAAACTTTGGCTGGCCGAACCTTTTGGCTGGTCATCAACTGGTTCCTGAGTTAATTCAACTAGATTGTCGCGGTGAAATGCTCGTAAAATACACTCTCGACATGCTCGATGTGCCTGGCCTAAGGCAAGAAATCACCAGCGAGCTACTGACCCTCCGCGCCGAACTCGGCCAGGGCGATTTTGTCGAGAACTGCGCCCAGGAGCTTCTACAAGTTGTCCAATGAGCTACATTCACTAAAGAAGTTGCCAGGTCTGTCTTCGACTATAAGCCCGACCCAGTTTCAGACCTATTTGCGCCTGCTTAGCTATATCAAGCCCTACACATTTCTCTTCGTTGTCGGTGCCCTAGCGGCAATCCCTTCAGGCAGCATGGACGGCGTTATTGCCTGGGCAGCCGGTGCCGGTTTGCAGAAAATCATTGCCGAAGGTCAGATGCAATATATCTACTGGGTGCCGCCAGCTGTCTTGCTTGTCGCTTTTCTGCAGGGAGTATTTGGTTTCATTGAAACCTATACCATTAAGTATGTCGGGGCCTCAGCCATTCGCGATTTGCGCAACCAGCTATTCAGCCATTTGCAAAAACAACCACTGATGTATTTTCAAGGGCAATCATCTGGTGTATTGATTGGCAGACTAATTAACGATGTTGCCATTGTTGAGCATGCCATTTCGCAAACTTTTCAGTCGCTAATTTCGCGCGTTGTCACAGTGATATCACTAGCCCTGGTGATCTTGCTGCAAGCATTCTGGCTGGCCCTAATTGCTCTTTGCATAATTTCACTTATTGTGGTGCCGGTCTCGATTTTAAGTAAAAAGATTCGCAAATCATCAAGGGGCGGACAAGAAGCCATTGGCGACTTAGTATCGGTAATTTCAGAGTCGATTCAAGGGGCCAAAATTGTTCAATCTTTCAACCTCGAAGACTATCAAGTGAAACGTTTTGTTGAAACCAACAATGGCTTCTTCAAGAACACTATTAAGGCAGTCAGCGCCGAAGCCATTCTCTCCCCCATTCTTGCCATGATTAGTGCCAGCGGCATAGCCTGTGTAATCTGGGTAGCAGGCTCGATGCTAATCAAGCATGAGATGACCCCCGGGGCGCTGACATCGTTTATCGTCGCCCTTTTAACTCTTTACTCCCCCATCAAAAACATCGGTCGTATCAACGGCACGATACAGCCGGCCATGGCTGCGGCCACTCGCATATTTGAAGTGTTCGACCAGGTGCCTGATATTCGCAACTGCGACCAGGCAATAAAGCTCAAACCAGGTGCCCACCGTATCAAATTTGAAAATGTCTTCTTCCAGTATCCCAACAACGAAAATATGGTACTGCGCGATATCAGCCTAGATATTGCCCCAGGCAAACTAGTGGCATTGGTTGGTCTTTCTGGTTCGGGCAAATCAACCATGGCCAATTTGATACCTCGCTTCTTTGATGTAACAGCAGGCAGCATTTTGGTAGATGGTATCAATGTCAAAGAAATTGATATGGCCTCACTACGCTCTGAAATTGCGGTAGTGACCCAAGACAATTTCTTGTTCAATACCACTATCTACGAAAACATTCTTCTTGGTTGCACCACGGCCACAAAAGAAGCGGTAATCAGTGCTGCCAAATCAGCCTACTGCCACGATTTCATCATGGAACTGCCAGAGCAGTATGAAACAAAAATTGGCGAGCGCGGGGTTAGATTATCAGGCGGTCAACAACAACGACTGGCCATTGCTCGTGCCTTCCTCAAAGACGCCCCTGTTCTAATTCTTGATGAAGCCACCAGTTCACTCGATAACGAATCAGAAGCGATGGTGCAAGAAGCTCTCAATAACTTGATGAAAGGCCGCACAGTTGTGGTGATTGCCCACCGCCTATCAACAGTTCGCCATGCCGATCAAATATTAGTATTAGAGCAAGGTCAAATTGTTGAAAGCGGCACCCATGATGCCTTACTGGCCCGTGACGCTTCTTATGCCAGGCTGATTCGGGCACAATTCGAAAGGCCTGTGGCTCTTAATTCTGAAGAATAATATGAAAACTGTCTGGCCTTTGCTCATAAGTGCCTGCTGTCTACTTATTCTCGCGCCAGCAAAGGCACAAGAGAGCACTCAGGTAAACGAACTACTGGGGCAGAAGCAATTCAGCAAAGCATTTGATTTAGCCAATCAGAAACTAAAAGACAAACCTGATGCAAATGCCTATTTAAATAGAGGCAATGCCTATTGGTCAATTTGCGATTACCGCAATGCTATAGCTGACTATGACAAATCCCTGGCTCTGGATGGCAATTCAATCGATACTCTGGTGCACAAAGGCATCTGCCAGGCGAGGCTGGGTAATAGAGAAGAAAGCCTAAAGACTTTCGAGCAGGCAGCAACTGTAGATTTTACAAACTGTAATCCGCATCAAATACAGACCATCGGTAAGGCATTAATTGAGGGTGGGCGTTTAGAAGCACTCGATAAGATGACTGCTCTGCTTCGGGAAAGCAAGAACAATCAGTTAATTCAGTTGGCAAACAAACTTGACACTGACAAAAACAAGCCAACTCCTGAAAATGTCATCAAGAAAGACCAAATAACAGCTGGCATGACTGCCTTCGTGGCCACGCCACACTTTGTTTTCATTGGTGATATAGACAAGACAAAACTTGAGCGCTATGGTGCCATTGCCGAAGGTTTTTTGGATTATCTTCAGCGTAAAGGCTTAGGTGATACCGAATTTTCTCTGTCTTGTGGAGCTGAAAGTAACACTTTCAAAAAACTAGTTAATGCGCCAGAACCAGTCAGTATCTTCATTTTGCACGATAGGATGGCCGAGCGGGCCTTCCTCAAAGAGCGTCTCAATTTTCCCTATCATGTTCATGGCGTCTTCATCAGTAGCCGCAATCTGCTTGCCACCTACGATGGTGCCGGCCCAGGGACTTACTTACACGAACTAATGCACACCGTGCTCAGCCGCCAGAAGAACCTCGAATATTGGGCAGAAGAAGGCATTCCTTCTTACTTTGAAAAAGTCTATGGGGCTATCTCACCACAATTTGAGCTGCTGCATGGCTATGGTGAGAATTGGTTCCCCCAGGCCCTATCAGTAAAAGCAATCAGAAACGTCAGTCTCAATTTGGCCGACATCGTAGGCAAGGCCAAGCATGCCGATGCTAGCAAGGAAGTGCAGCAACGTTTAGTTGCTTTGTTCTTGCAAAAGTACAACCACTTAGATGAATACCTAACCCTGACAGTCTCCAACCATAACAAGGGCTATAAAACCTTTGTCGAAGCTGCTTTTGATAAACCAATGGCTAAACTGGTTCCCATGTTTAACGATTTCATTCACGAAATCAGGCATCCAGCAACAGCACTAGATTTGCCACCATCACAAATATTTGATACTAAGCTTGAACTAGACAGATTTGGAAGTGAACATTTAGGTCGAAGTGCAGACAAACTCGACGATTTCTTAAAGGGGAAATCTCCCAGATATAATGGCTACGACAAGTTTTGAGGTCATCGCCGCGGATTGCAGCTAATCGATGCCTACTTTTCCGCTGGAATAGTCTCAACATAGATCGGTAGATTCTTCACTGTCAGATCAACCACAGTTCGGTGATAATGCGAAAAGCGATCGATCAAAATCGCTACATGGGTTGCATCTACTGGCAAAATGACGGCTGATTTTGGCGCCCTTGTGTCAATCATTCGCCAATGCACTTTGCCAAAAGTAAGAAAGGGCCCCACCGGAATATCTTCCTCTAAAGTTAAAGTCGACCGCCTATCCAGCACGGTCTTAACCTGGCAGAGCCTAAGATTATACCCAGCCGTATGCAATTCATCCTGTACCGCAACAGGTCCGCCCAAAAACGGATAGAGAAAAATTACCCCAATCTGCAGACCAGACAAAACCGCGATCCCTAAAGGACGGCTGGCATTCTTAAAGCGAAAAGGCATTAACATCAAGCAACTGATTGTCACTACTTGATTCCAAAATAGAAGACCAACAAAAGACACTATGGTAATTAATGGTCTTTCAAACTTGTTTGGCTGACAAAAGAGTATTGAAATACAGAAGAGCGGCGCAAATAGACTGAGGGCAAAACATAAGAAGCTAAAAGGTGGCGAAGACCAAAGCAGAATGCCATGGATATCATGAAACCAGATACCAAGAATCGTAAGCAAAGCCGAAGCACAGAGCCAATAGAACTGACTTTCGTTTTCGAGCATATAAATTGTAAGGTCATTAAGCCTTGATCGCTGGGGAATTTCCGGCTTGCTAGTTGAAGCTAAGTCAGCACTATCCTCTGCATCACTGGGGACCATTGCCTCCAGGCAATCTCCGCTAGTCGTCAAAGCGCCAGAGGTGCCATCGGGCTCGACCACTAGCTCTGGGTCAGAAACCTTTAGCTCCGGCTGTTTCCAGTCTGATGATTTTTTATTGTCTCTATCCATAGCTAGATTAGGAGTTTCCACCTCGCTTGGTCACTGAAACGAAATAGTGGGAAACCTAGCCCGATAAGTCTTCAAAATTTCAAGACTTTGCCTATCATTTCCAGAGGCATAATCTGACGCTTCCAGTATCACATGAAGGTTCTTCATTTGAGCTAAAGAAGCGAGCTGACTATCGGTGAACTTGATTCCTTCCGAATAGAAAACCTCAAGTTCCTTAAACTCAGAAATAGCATCAATGACAGCATTTGAAACATCGCTTCTTTTCAAAGTGAGAGTCTTTAGCCTGGGGCATCGCTTTAGGGTAGAAAACGACTTCAGCGAGAATTCAACAGTATCAAGTTCTAAACTTGTTAAGTTGGGACACCCAGACAATCTATAGAGTAGAGGATCTATTTTACTGTCAGAAGGATCTTGAATAGCAAGTAAATTCAATCTATCGAGAAATTTCTGTTCAGTCAATTCCTTCATGCTGAAATCTGCTCTCTTTATAGTAAGGGCAGTCAAACGAGGAAGTCCTTCAAGTAATTGAAAAACTCGATCGTTCACAGCAAAGCTATCTAAAGCTAGAATAGTAAGCTCAGGCCAACTCGAAACTATCTTCAATATTGCTATAAGCTGTTTCTGGGAATAGGCAATTCGCTCACCTCGAAGTGCTCCACTAAGCTCAAGTGTTGGAGAAGAACCTGAGTCAGCAGCGCCTTGGGCTAAAATTCCATTGGCCTTTAAGTACAAGCCGCAAAATTCACTCTTGCCAATCTTCTCTAGCACCTGCGGATACTTGAAAACAAGTGGTACTTCATTTTCGTCAACAGTTAACACCATACGTTTTCTGCTTTCTACCAAAACAGAACCAACAGCGACTTGTCGTCTCCGGCCCCCGACCTCAGCGACCGAACCAATAGGTATACCAGGAAAAACAAGCTCTCTGTAGCCAGTAGCAGATGCAGGTCGAGACACAATTGGACCAAAGTCTAAGAGAGCCACAACATCTGGTGACAGAGTTGACTCAGTTTTCCTGCCGTGAATGTAGTCTCTGAAGGAAAAGGCAACGACAGCCCCAAGAGAAACTATAACGAGAAGAGATCCCACTAAAAGCCAATATTTTCCAGAGCTAGCCAACACAGAAGATTTCACAATACTACTGTCACTATCTGTACCAGCGTTGTTGTCGCGATGTTCAATATTAAGCAGAATGGATGGCGCCCGTTTTTGCAGGCGACCAACGGCAGCCGCCACCTCGTTCATTGATTGATAGCGATCTTGAGGCTCCTTTGCCGTCATTTTTGCTATCAAAGAATCAACGGCAATGGCTGGTTGTTCGCTAAATCTATCGGCAAGTTTTGGCATAGCAGATTCTGTATGCATCATCAAAGTTTGCACAGCAGTTGCACCAACGAATGGTGGTTCTCCAGCAATGCTCTCAAATAAAGCACAACCTAGCGAATAAATATCAGAGCGATGATCAACCGGCTGCCCAAGGCATTGCTCGGGGCTCATATAAAAAGGCGAGCCAAAAATCTGCCCCTTGGCCGTAATTACCTGACCAGCAACTGGGTTTATCATTTTAGCAAGACCAAAATCGACAATCTTGGCCTGAAAACTGTCTTTCTCTTGCAATAGAATAATATTTGCAGGCTTAACGTCGCGATGAATAATACCCTTTCTATGGGCATAAGCAAGACCATCAGCGACCTGGCGAAAAATATCCAGGCACTGCTCGAATGTTAGACCATCACCTTGACGAATGTAATCAGATAGTGGTCTCCCAGGCAATAGATCCATCACATAAAATGGACACTTACCCTGGTCAACCCCCATATTATAGATTCTGACAATGTTGGGATGATCAAGCTTGGCAATCGCTCTGCCTTCAACTTCAAAGCGCTGCCAGCTAAAGTCGTCTATCTTGTCTGGTCGAATGATCTTTAGTGCATAGTCTTTTTTGATAATGTTGTGCTCAGCAAGAAAGACATAGCCCATCCCCCCTTGACCAAGCAAAGACTTAAGTATGTAAGCACCACCAATTGTGTCACCGGGTTTGAGCGCAGCTATGCTACCACCAAGTGATAGGAAGTGAGTATCATCAAATCGCTCAGTTTGTCCCATAGATCAATTATAACGGCTCATAAAGCAGCAATTCACTCAAACTTGATGGTCGGAAATTTAGCGCGGTAAACACTTAGAAGCTCTCGCCCCTCTTTATCGGTTTGATCAGAATAGTTCTTGGCCGATAGAAAAACACGAAGATTCTTACACTTGGCCAAGGTAGCAATCTGGCTCTCACTCAGACATTTGCCTTCAGACCGAAAAGTCGAAAGGTTCTTCCACCGAGAAATTATCTTAACTACTTCGTCGGAAATATCGGTCTTGTTTAGATTGAGTGTGGTCAGCTTTGGGCACCGTTTTAACTGACTGAGAGACTGAGGTAAGAAATCAACACTATCAAGCTCGATACCAGTCAATTCTTCACATTGAGACAACCTGAGAAGCAGTGGATCAACAAAACTATCGACCGGTTCTTCAATGCTAAAAGATGACAATCTATTGAATAACTTGCAGGAAGTCAGCTCCTTCATGCTGAAATTCGCTCTCTTTAGAGTTATTGCTCTTAGTTGTGGTAGTTCATCTAGCAATTGAAACACCTGAGCATTCGGAGCAAAACCATCGAGAGTAAGATTGACTAGGCTAGGCCAGGTCGAAACTATTTTCAGTATTGCTATCAACTGTTTTTGGGAATGAGCAATTCTCTCGCTTCGCGGCAAGCCATCAAAATCAAGTGCAGGACCATGGCCATCGATCCCACCAATTTTGGCCAGACTGTTCTTGGCCTTAAGATACAAACTTTGAAACTCTTCTTTGCCAATCTGCTCGAATATCTGAGGAGATTCGAAGGTCAGCGGCACTTCGTTTTCGTCAACAAGTAATGCCACAGAGCGGCGGTCTTTTACACGAACAGGGCCAACGGCAGGTCTGGGCTTAGCACTACCAACATCGGCGACAGAACCAATCGCGACACTTGGGAAGACAATCTCCTTATAACCGCTTGCACCTATAGGGTGCGACTTGATTGGTCCAAATTCTAAGATAGTCACCAAATCTGATGGCGGAGCAGGCTTAGGTTGAGCACTAATACTTGCTTGATAGAAATAAGCACCCCCACCGAGAAGAGCAACAACCACAAGAATTGAGCCAGCAATAAGCCACTTAGTTCCAACTCTAGAGATAAGAGTAGAAGACTGCACTAAACTACTATCAGTTTCTCCGGTAGCTCTAGCACTGTCTTCTCGCTCTGGCAGGTTTAGTGAAAGCAATGGTGCCCGTTTTTGCAACCGAGCTATAGCAGCTGCTACTTCATCCATAGATTGATAGCGATCTCCTGGTTCTTTTGCTGTCATTCTTGCTATCAATGAATCGACAGCAATGGCTGGGCCCTCACTGAAGCGATCAGCAAGTTTAGGCATGGCCACTTCTGTGTGCATCAACATAATTTCGACAGCATTGGCACCGCTAAAAGGTGGATTGCCAGCAATACTCTCAAACAATGCACAGCCCAAAGAGTAAATATCAGAGCGATGATCAACCGGCTGTCCCTGGCATTGCTCTGGACTCATATAATGAGGTGAACCAAAAACCTGCCCTTTGGCAGTAATTGCTTGGCCAGCCACTGGGTTTATCACTTTGGCTAGTCCAAAGTCGACCACCTTTGCCTGAAATCCACCCTTGTCATTATCTTCTTTGAGCACGATGATATTGGCTGGCTTAACGTCACGGTGAACAATGCCCTTTTTATGAGCATAAGAAAGGCCCTCAGCCACCTGACGAAAGATATCCAGACATTGCTCAAAGGTTAAGCCATCATCGTCATCTATGTAATTTGAAAGGGCCTGGCCGCTAAGAAGATCCATAACATAATAAGGGCACTTACCCTGGTCGATACCCATGTTGTAGATTTTGACTATATTTGGGTGATCAAGCTTAGCAATGACTCGGCCTTCAATCTCAAAGCGCTGCCGGCTAAAATCATCCATCTTGTCTGGTCGAATGATCTTAAGTGCGTAGTCTCTTTTGATGATGTTGTGTTGAGCAAGGAAGACATAGCCCATGCCACCATGACCCAACAAAGACTTCAGTATGTAGGTGCCACCAACTATGTCGCCTGGCTTGATGGCACGGTTGCCATCGCCGAGCGACACAAAGTGGTTGTCGTCAAATCTCTCTGTTTGAGACACTAATGCGTGTATCTAAACAGGCAAAACGCTACGTTTCTTTTTAAAGCCAGAGAATTGCTTAGAAGAATAAGCGTTGAAGCGATTAATCAACTCTTGACGCAGAGCCAAAGGCTGAACAATATCATCAACTACCATCTCGGCAGCGAGCTTGTAAAGATCGACGTCTTGACGATACTCGTTGCGCAGATTTTCTACATAAGCAGCGCGCTCAGCTTCAGGCTGTTCTTGAATCTTGTTGAAGTAAACAGCATTAACAGCAGCTTCAGGACCCATTACAGCAATCCAGGCAGTGGGCAAGGCCAAACAAGCATCAGGCTCAAAGGCTGGTCCACACATGGCATACAATCCAGCACCGTAGGCCTTTCTAACCACAACCGAAATTTTCGGCACAGTTGCAGCAGAGACAGCACCAACCATTTTTGCGCCAGCACGGATGATACCATCGCGTTCAACTTTGGAGCCAATCATGAAGCCCGGTACGTCAGCTAAAAACAGCAATGGAATATTGAAAGCATCGCAGAGCCAAACGAAGCGAGAAGCTTTGTCTGCTGAATCAACAAAGAGCGCTCCACCTTTGACTCGTGGTTGGTTGGCAACAATTCCAACAGCGCGGCCACCAATGCGTCCGAAACCTGTAATCAATTCGGGTGCAAAAAGCTTCTTAATTTCAAAGAATGAATCGGCATCAATTAGACGCTCGATCACTAGATGCATATCAAAAGGAATATTCTCCTTTTCAGGAATTACTTCTTCGATATTTTTCTCAAAGACTTTAGGCTCATGGGCTGGCAAAGCCGGCACTTTCTGATCGCAATTGACTGGCATATAGCGCAGGTAGTCTTTGCACAGTTGAATTGCTTCTTCTTCTGACTTGACTAAAACGTCACCACAGCCGCTCACTGAGCAGTGCATTTTGGCACCACCCATTTCTTCTAATGTGACCTTCTCACCAATGACCATTTCAGCCATGCGAGGAGAGCCGAGATACATTGAAGCATTGCCGTCATTCATGATGACAATGTCGCAGAAAGCAGGAATATAAGCCCCACCAGCGGCAGATGGCCCGAACAATAAACAAATCTGAGGCACATAACCGGACATTTCTACTTGATTGTAGAAAATGCGCCCGGCGCCACGGCGGCCAGGGAACATCTCAATTTGGTCAGTGATTCGTGCACCGGCGCTATCTACGAGATAGAGCATTGGCACTTTCAACTTGCCAGCGGTCTCTTGAATGCGAATGATCTTCTCTACCGTGCGCCAGCCCCATGAGCCGGCCTTAATGGTGGAATCATTGGCCATGAAGCAAACAGTCTTGCCTTCGATCTGGCCAACACCAGTAACGACCCCATCAGCAGGAAGGTCATGCTGAGTGTTATTAGCGAAACGAGCATCTTCTATTTCAAAACCAGGGTCGAGCAGCAGGCGCAACCGGTCGCGCACGAAGAGCTTTTTGTCTTCTTTCAGTTTATGGTGATACTTTGGAGCTCCACCTTTCTTGATGCGCTCGATGGCGGCGGTCAGTTGCTCACTTTTACCAGTCACTTTGCCTTCCTTAACTGTGTCCATACGGCCTCTTTGGTCAGGATTAGAATCAGAATTAGAAAGTTAATTGTAACCAGAGAATTTACCAAGCATCGAAACCTAAAGGTTGATGCAAGATTGACTCACTTTACAACAACCCCAAGAGTAGTTTTTTTGTTGAAGCAAAGCAAATGCCTGGGCATAAACCTGGGCATAAAGAGGTACGACGGGGGATTTTATGACATTTGCGTCAATTGCGGCTTTCAACTTTATGGCTGGCGCCCTTGTCAGTAGCCTGATTCTAGTCGCTAGTTTAGCTGTGCCGACCCAGGCAGCACCAGCAGCGGTAAAAAGAAGCTGGGTCTACAGCCTCTCCCAAAAGCAAGAAAATTCAGAGGTTCTCAAAATCTGGGGTGTGCCAGCCTGTGCCGCCGTAAATGGAGCCAATCCCAAAGGTACTTACGTTACTGGTCTAATAGGATACGGCCTCGGTGAAGATCTGAAATTACAGGTTGGCGATGTACTGCTGTCAATCAACGGTCGAGTTATTACCAGCGCCAGAGATGCCGACCGGATTCTCGATAATATGCCAGGCGGAGAGGTTAAAGCCGTAGTGGCACGTCAAGAGAACGGTCGCGTCTTTCTGTTGCAACCCCGCACCATGTTTGCGCCGCGGACAAACAGGAGCGCCAGCTCTAGTTCGGGTTCGGGCTCTGGTTCTGATTCTCAAGATGTCGATGTCACTGCCAATTCACGCTCAGAAGGCAATGGCATGTATTCCTCTAGCTATAGGGCCGCCCGTGATATCAAAAAAAGCACTGTCAGCAACGAGTCAATGGCAGGGTTAGAGAGCTATATGTTTGAACTAATCAATAATGATAGGCAAAAATTTGGACAACAAAAACTACGACAGAGCTCAAGCTTGAGTCAAGTAGCACGAAAATTTGCCCAGGACATGGCCACCCGCAATTTCTTCGACCATACTGACCCCAGCGGTAACACACCTCATATGAGGGCACGGATGGCTGGGTTAAGCTGTTTGGTCTTCGAAAACATCTCTGTAAACTATGGCCCCCTGAGCTGGAAGGATATGATCAAAGGAGCACAGGCTGAAATGATGTCAGAGCCGGCGGGGGATCCCCATAATCACCGCGGCAATATTCTTAATCCCGACGCCGCCGTAGTAGGTGTAGGCATGGCAGTAGTCATGCCTAACAAGATTTACTGCGTTCAAGAATTCAGCCCCAGTGAAGTACCCTAGACTAAAGCACTAAACTGAAGCACTAAATTGAAGTGCTAAATTGAAGCACTAAATTGAAGTACCATGAAAGGTCGGTGACCACTCCCCCGAACGGCCACCTATTATCTAATACGTAGCAACAAGCGATAAAGTTCAAGCTTTCAAGGAAATTTTAGTGGATAACATTTTGGTGCTCAATTCAGGCTCCCAGAGTGAAAAAATTGCAGTTTTCAAAAGAGACGGGGAAAGGCTTGAAGTCGTCTATTGCGGCCAGGCCGACATTGCAGCAGACAGACAAGATAAGCGACCAGAAGCAATCGCAGCTTTAATTGCCAAAAGCCCAGTGGCAGCCGAACAATTTAACCTGGTTGGCCACCGTATCGTTCATGGTGGCAGCCAATTTCAAAAAAGTCTAATTGCCAACCAAGACGTTCTTAATAGTCTCAGTCAACTGAACCAACTAGCACCGTTACACAATCCGCCGGCCATTGCCGGTGTGGAAGCCAGCCTTAAGCTTTTTCCCAAGGCTAAGCAAATACTAGTATTTGACACCGCTTTTCACAACACAATGGATCAAGCCCATTATTTGTATCCACTGCCTCTGGAGTGGCAAAAATACTCCATCAGAAAATACGGTTTTCATGGCATTTCTCATAAGTTTTGCAGCGAGGAAGTAGCTCGTCAACTAGGCAAAAAACTGACTGATGTAAATATGCTCAGCTGTCACTTGGGCGGCGGTTCTTCAGTATGCGCAATAGCAGCGGGCAAAAGCATCGACATAACAATGGGCTTCAGTCCCCTTGATGGCGTCATGATGGGCACTAGATGCGGTGCCATTGATCCGGCCATAATTATTTATCTGCTAAAGAACGAGAAGCTCTCTCTGAAAGAAATTGATATTGCCTTGAATAAACAATCTGGCATGCTCGGTGTTTCTAAATTGAGCAGCGATATGCAGGAAATACACAAGGCCATTGCCAGCGGCAATAACCAAGCCAAACTGGCCCATCAAATGTTTTCGCTGTCAATCGCCAAAGCAATCGCAGCCATGAGCACCAACTTTACTCGACTGGACGCCATTGCCTTCACTGGAGGCATAGGTTTTCACGACCCGATAACCCGCGCGGCCATTTTACCCCAGGGCAATTTGCTTGGGCTAGAAATTGATAGCGCTCTCAACCAAAAGCCCGAGGCAAATGGTTTGATATCAAACAAAAATTCGACTTGTAAAATTTTTGCCGTTGCCGCCAACGAAGAATTGATGATCGCCCAAGAGTGCCTGGCATTCAGCGATTAGGAGTGGTTAACTCGAGTAATCATCCTTAAGGATGACCGCAAGGGTGACAAAAAATCGGCATAGATGATGATGCCCTCTCGGTAACAATTGACGATTATAGTGTAGGTACCATGGGTTATTGCCGTGATTGCATTGGCATTGAGGAGAGAACGATGAACGGTAACAAGTTTTCCAGCGCAGATCTGCACAAGTCAGACGTTGAGGCCATCGATTTTGGACTGGCTGTTCTCTCACCACGCTGGACTAGTGAAATTTTGATTGATCTATCGGCTGGAGCAAAGCGCACCACGCATATGCTTAGAGATCTTCCAGGCATCAGCGCTAAGACTCTGTGCCAAAGACTAAGACGATTGTGCGAACTACAACTGGTAAACCGCACAACCTTCCCTGAAGTGCCACCAAGAGTGGAATACAATTTAACAGCCAAAGGCGAAGAGTTGACCTCTGTACTGTCAGCCCTGAAAGTATTAGGCAAAGAACTAATCACCGCATCACAAAACATTAGCGGTCGTAAGCGCGGCTTAAAAGATGTGCGCTTAGAAACGAAAGAGAATGCAAAAGAGAGCACCACATCAGTAGAGCAAGAACTTGGCCTATCGCCAGAACATAGCGCTCTTATGACCCTTGAACACGAAGTTCCTACTCACTTTTTGAACAGTGCGCACTCTTAACGATAGTGACAGAGCAAGGCGCCGACTTCATCACGTCTTCTGTTACTGAACCTAGCAGAAGACGATTGAAGCCCTTGCGGCCATGAGAGCCCATGACAATTAAATCAGCTTTCCATTCTTGGGCTAGATCGACAATCTCGGCCTTTGCTGGTCCGGCGATTACTTTGGTGTCAATTTGATTGGTCAAGACGCTCTTTAAATCACCGAGAACAACTTGTAGTAATGCTTCTGACTGAGTAAAGGCAGCTCCTTCATCAGGAGTATAGGCTGCTGGTATATAAGCAATTCCAATGTCTACCGGTATTGGCTCAACCACATGAACCAGCAGGAAACTATCGTCCTTGTTCCAGGGTCTCTCTTTTATGTAGTCAACAGCAGCTTTAGAACACTCAGAGCCGTCAATGGGAATCAATACACGCATATATACCTCTTAGCTGTCTTTGCTGAGTGACGCTTAGGTTATGAGCCTAAGCTTCTAGTTTAGCCTCTTTTCTACACCAAGAATTTCTCAAGCTCAAGATTGGTCTTCGCGACGACTAAACTTGCGCCTGACAATTTGCACCGAGCACGGTGCATCGCGCAAAACATCTTCAGCAATACTACCTAGCACTAATCGATTTAGCCCTTGCCGCCCCTGAGAGCCTAACAGAATCAAGTCAGCGCTCCAGTTCTTAGCACACTCGATGATAGCCTGCTTAATCGGACCACTCAGACAGCGCGTCTCTAATTTATGCTGGGGCAGATAATTGTGCAATAGCTCTTTGGCCTCGCTAACAATGCGCTCTGCCTCAGAGTTAAAAGTTTTGTTGGGGCTGGTCATGGCACTGGCCATGCTCATGTCACCGCGATCGACATCAACGACACTTACTATCAAAAACTCATCATCCTCAGCCCAAGGCCGAGATAAAGCAAAATCAATTGCCCTTTGAGAACTGCTAGAGCTGTCAAGCGAAATCAGGATCTTCATATTTGTCAGCGACCGTAAATTAGTCATAGGTGCAGATAGTAAGTTCAAGAGCATTCTACCTGATTGTTCAATTTGAACCCTTTCAGATATTAGGAAGCAGAATCGCAGCAAGCAAATACCCATTAGTGGGGGAATCACTCTTATCGCCGGTCATCTTATTAGTTAGAATCAGCAAAAGAATTCGAGATAAGAACCATCGAAGAAGTTAAAAGCCATTCTAAGTCTGCCACCTATTTCCTGGCCGCTATCTGCGTGGCCGGTTATTTGGCCGAAATCGCCCTGGGCCTAAACTGGCTCAACCCTGACAGTTCAAGCCTAATCAATTCTGGGGCCAATTTTGCACCAACTACCATTGGTCGAGGGGAATACTGGCGGCTACTGGTATCAATCTTTCTCCATGCCGGCATCTTCCACCTAGCGCTCAATCTTTACGCTCTGATCGGCTTTGGCCCCATGGCAGAATCGGCCCTGGGGCGATGGCGCTTCGTCTTCATTTTCATTTTAAGCGGCGTGGTCGGCGGTCTGTGCAGCATGTTAGCCAATCCAATCACAACATCTATCGGCTGTTCTGGGGCAAATCTAGGCATCATTGGCGCCCTAATGCTCTCCTCTTGGCTTAAGCGCGCCGAACTATCAGCTCGCCTGAGCCGACCACAATTACTTTTGTTGGCTATTTTCTTGCTCTACAGCCTGTTGCTAGGTCTAAGTAGTACATATATAGACAATGGTGCCCACCTCGGTGGCTTCATCACAGGCATGTTCGCCAGTCTATTGCTCACCAAGCCAGCCAATAGGAAGGTCTACTTCTTTAACTCAGCTCCAGCTAAAGCCTTAGCCCTAACAGCGATAGTTCCTGTACTGATTGCCATCGATCAAAAACGCATAGATAATAACAGCGACGTCAAGTGCTGCATTGAACACATGGACGCCATCGCCTTGCTAAAGGAAAAGAAGTATTTTCACGGCATAGAAAAACTCGATGCCGCTCACGCCTTCAAACCAAGCGATACTTCGGTGCTTGCCGATCGAGCGCGAGCCCTGGTTGAAATAGGTCGCTTCGACAAAGCCCTGGCCGATATCGATAAAGTAATTGAGCAGCATCCGAAAGATAGGCTAGCTCTAATGAACAAAGCCAGCATCTACCACAAAATGAACGAAGATCACTTGGCCATAGCTGAAATGGACAAAGCCATTGCTTTAGAAGCGAAGCCAACAGGACTGATTGGCATCTTCAGTAGCTTTCAGAATATTTTTTCAACCACAGGCAAGCAAGAAGAGTCTACTTTTTACAACAATCGGGCCTGGTTCAAGCTGGCCAGCGGCGATATCGACAGTGCTTTAGAAGACTGCAATCAAGCGATCAAAATCAACCACAGTTCTAGCACCGCCTACGACACCAGAAGTTTGGCCTATTATCTACAAGGCAAATATCAACTGGCCGATCAAGATTTAGTCAGCGCCATCCGTTGCAACAATAAAGATGGAGCCTTCTACTATCATCGCACCTTAACGCTAATGGCCCTTGGCAAAGCGGCAGATGCAAAAGCAGCACTGGCCAGATACCGTAAGCTTGACTATAAGCCAGAGGCGTGGGAACCTAAAGTTCCTGCCGATATCAATTAAAGAAGGAATATTATGCAACTGCTCAAAGACAAGATCCTCAAAGAAGGTAAATATCTGGGCAAAGGCATACTCAAAGTCGATTCATTCATGAATCACCAGATTGATCCGGCCTTGATGAATGAAGTGGGCAAAGAGTTTGCCCGGCGCTTCAAAGACTTGAAAGCTACGCGCATACTCACAGCTGAAACTAGTGGTATTGCCCCGGCCCTAGCCTGTGCAATGATTCTAGAATTGCCTCTTGTTTTTGCCAGGAAACACAAACCTGTGACAATGGCCGCCAACCCTTTCACAGAACGGGCAGAGTCGCACACCAAAGGTTCGGTGGTTGACTTGATTGTATCTCCTGAGTATTTAAAAGCAGAAGATAGAGTAATTATTCTCGATGATTTTCTTGCCAGTGCCAGAACTATCAAAGCTCTTGTTGCTATCGTAGCTTCAAGCGGAGCCGAACTTGTCGGCATAGGTGCTGTAATTGAAAAGAGTTTTGAAGGCGGTCGAGACGCACTCAAATACTTGAACATTCCAGTCGAATCACTAGCAGCCATCAAAAGTTTTGATAACGACCAGATCAACTTCTAGTAAAAATTTCTAGTGAAAATTTCTCGCCGGTAAATAAACACCATCAGGCATAGAGGGCATAGAAGAAATCGATGGCAATGGTGGCAATAATTCAAAATGCCGGGCAATAACATTGCAGACACCTTGATCAAGTTGTAATAGTCCATGCACTTGAATCAATGATCCGGTAACAACCAGCTCGCGATAAATCTCAAACAACTTCGGCTTAATTATGACATTGGCCATGCCTGTTTCATCTTCCAGAGTAAGAAAAACAAATCCCTTGGCGGTCTCTGGGCGCTGCCTGCAAATTATCCCCCCAGCCACAATGACATCATCACCATCTTCTTGGCTATACAAAGCAAGACAAGAATGAATTTTTCGAGACTTGGCCCAGTCTCGATAAAAAGCCATCGGATGTTTATTGGTTGACAAATTCATCGTACGATAATCTGCCACCACTTCTTCCAATTCTGTCATTGACGGCAGCTCGACTGGAGCTTCGTAAAGACAATCAATTTCGCCCCCTCCTTCTGCTTCGATATCATCAACATTTGCGCTGGCATTAGCGATTAAGGCTTCTAGCAAAGGCATTGATCTCTTCGGTCGCAAGAGAGATAGAACACGCCATAAAGCCTGTCTTCGCCCTGGGCAAAGAGATTCAAAAGCACCGGCTTTGGCAAGCATTTTCAAATCACTGGGCATAAGCCCGCTGCGTGATACAACATCTTCTACCGAAGTAAACAAACCACCTTGCAGTGCAACGGCTAGAGCAGCCTGACTAGTTGGCCCTAGACCCTCGACAAAACGCAAACCTAAACGCACAGCAAAGCCATGACTATCAGCATTTGAATCAAGAATCTCTAGAGGCTCAAGAGTACAGTTCCACAGGCTATGTGCTAAATCAACGGGTCGCACTTCAACACCGTGCCTAACGGCATCTCGAATTAAAGAAGCCGGGCTATAGAACCCCATGGGCTGAGCGTTCAATATGGCACAGCAAAACTCAACTGGATAATATAGCTTCAAGTAAGCGGAAGCATAAACGAGTAGCGAAAAAGAAGCAGCATGACTTTCAGGAAATCCATAATTCGCAAATGCTTGCAACTGATGGGTAATAGTTTCAATTGCCAATTCAGAGAAACCATTCTTCTTCATGCCGGCCGAGAGGTCGCCGCAAAGTTTTGCCATTTTCTCTTTCGAGCGTTTATGACTCATTACTTTGCGCAACTGATCAGCTTGCGAAGGTGTAAAACCAGCAGCAGTAACAGCAAGTTTCATCCCCTGCTCTTGAAACAAAGGCACACCAAGAGTACGTTTCAAAATTGGCTCAAGGCTGGGATGAAGATAAATCACTTCTTCTTCACCCCGTCGTCGACGAAGATAGGGATGAATAATATTGCCCTGAATAGGTCCAGGCCGCACAATAGCAATCGAGACAATAATATCGTAGAAGCAAACGGGCTTGAGCTTGGGCAAAATATTCATTTGCGCCCGCGACTCTACTTGAAATACGCCCACAGTATCGGCCTTTTGCAACATCATATAGATCTGCTCATCAGCCATATCAAGGCGCCCGATATCAATATCGAGACCACGATGCTGAGTAACTAATCTCAGACCCTCTTGAATCATTGTCAGCATTCCTAGACCAAGCAAATCAATCTTGATTAATCCCACCAGATCAATATCGTCTTTATCCCACTGAATCACAGTGCGCTTCTCCATGGCAGCACTTTCAACTGGTACAATCTCACCAATTGGTTGACCCGATAAAACAAAACCGCCCACATGAATAGAACGGTGACGCGGCAGCTGATGCAGACCGGCTATGACCTTAATCAACATCTTCACGCGGTGATCATTGATGTCAAAACCCAGGCGCTCTAAGCCACCATTTGCCAACTTCATCGCAGCATCATAAGCCTCACTATGACTAGCCTCACGAGAGAGTAAGTCGGCCTGTTCTTGAGAAAAGCCAAGCACGCGGGCAGCATCACGGGTAGCAGAGCGACCACGATAGGTTATAACCTCGCAAACCATAGCAGCATGGGCGCGACCATACTTCTCATAGACATACTGCAATACCTGCTCTCTTTCCTGGTGAGCAATATCAAGGTCAATATCTGGCGGCTCATGGCGACCTTCAGAAAGAAATCTCTCAAAGAGTAAATCCATGCCAATTGGATCAACTGCTGTAATCATCAAGCAATAACAGACAGCCGAATTAGCAGCAGAGCCTCGCCCCTGAACCGCTATTCCATTAGAGCGAGCATAACGAACGATATCCCACATAATCAAAAAATAGGGAGCTAACTTCAGCTTATTGATCAAATTCAATTCATGATTCAACTGCTTGCGATGCTGCTCTGTAATATCGACATAGCGCTTGGCTGCGCCAGACCAGACTAATTGCTCTAGCAGCCCGGGATAGCTTATGACCGTTGATAGAAGCTTGCCTTCGTGCTCAATTTGCACCATATCAGCTGTCTTATCGGTACTCTCTGTCTTATCTGTACTCGAGATAGCAGAAATCCCACAATATTCAGCCACTTCTTCATTACAGGTAAAAGACGGCAATGGTGGTTCCAGCCAACCAAGCCGAAACTGACAGCGTTCAGCAATTGCAAGTGTATTCTTTATACCAATAAGATTATCGCGCCAGAGATGAGTCATCTCTTCTGGCGATTTCATATACCAACTGCCATTGGGACGAAGTCTTGTACCTGCATTTGCCAGCGTGACTTTATGTTTTAAGCAAGTGAGAACATCATGCACAATGCGCCTTTCGCTAGTGGCATAATGGACATTATTAGTAACTACCCAACTGACTCCAGTGGAACTAGACATCTCAATAATCTGACGAACAATCAGTGCTTCTTGGGTAATAAAATGATTGCCAACTTCAAGATAGAAGTCTGAACCAAAGACCTCGACAAAACGCTTTAACAGCCGGCGCGCTGCCATTGTATCGTCGCGTGCCAGAGCCGCTGGGATTGCTCCATGGTGACAACCAGAAAGTGCTAATAACCCACCAGCATGAGCAAATAATTGCTCATAACTTACACGTGGACTGCCCCGCTCGCGTTCCATCCGAGCAAGAGTAATTAAGGCACAGAGATTGCGATAGCCAGAAAGATCTTGCACCAATAGAATTAAGTGTGAGTTATCTTCAAGAGTAAGTTCAGCACCAATTATTCCAGGAAGCGAAAGCTCTCGAGCAGCATGGGCAAAGCGAGGAATGCCACCTAAATCATCATGATCTGTAATTGCCAGAGCGGCAAGACCCAACTCTTTAGCCCGACCAACTAAATCTTCGGGATTAGAGGCACCATCCAAGAAGGAAAACCCAGAGTGGCAATGAAGTTCGGCGTATCTAAACAACTTACACCTAAAGATAATCTCTCACTCGGAATGGTCTTGCCTAGTCGAACTTATGCTTAGTCGAACTTTCTGACTTAGTCGAACACTCCTTCCACAAACCACCCTCTTTCTTGATGATCATAGACAAGTAAAACGGTCATCAGTGCCGGCAAAATTGATCGAATTCCACTCTTAAGGCCCGCTCTTGAAAGCATTGCTACTTCAGGCTTCTTCTCAATCAAAGCAACATAGTATGACTTGCGAACAGGTTTTTCCCACCACATACCAGAGATTTTCTCCGGAGTAGTTATTTGATTTACGTGATACCAATTTCCTCTATAAGTAATGGCAGCAGGTCGAAATGGCGTGTATCTATCAACTTCAGAACTAGACTCACTCTTCTCTTTAAATTGAACGAATACCGGCATTGCCGGCAGGTGACGCTTAAGCACCAATCCTGGCATCAAGCAGTCCTTTCTAGATTTTTTAGTAGTTAAAAGGGCAGTGTGACTAAGAAATACCTCATGAACGGGAGTAACTGAATTAGCATTTGCAATAAAATCTGATTGACCAACAACAGGAATCCAAACACCAGCTAGTTCTGGCAAATACTGATCATTTAGGACCGGTTTAACAAGAGCTTCTTCACCAAGTCTAGTAATGAAGCGCTGCAGCAATAGCAAAACTGGCTCGGAGCTATCATCAAGTTCATCACCGCCTGTTAGTAACAGCTCTTCTCTTGAAAAATTGGAATTCTCAGACGGGGAAATGGTCGCTTTCGTTTGTTCAAAATACTCTTTTGAAAATCTTGAAACGCCGAGGTAAATTGCAGTGAACTCGCGTCTTAGCTGCTTCGATTCAAGGGAAAGCCTTAATACATCTAACAAGAACTTACTGTTACTAGAAGAACGAATAAGCTTAATGGTGCGCTCATCGAACTTATCGTTATCATTAAAGAAACAAACAGTAAGCTCGTCAGCGCAAAGACCATCAGTCTGCAAATCACGAGTCAAGCGCTCTAGCATTGTCTTAAAAATGAACAAAGTATCGCGCAATGATTCAGTAGCAGAGCCGATATCAATAGTGCATTGATACTGTTTTTCTTGAACCGGTAGCGCCGGCTGAGTACTATCTCTGCCACAAGCTAGTTCATAAGCACTTATAACGCTACTATCAAAACGTCCTATATATGATGAAACCGGCACCTCCGTAAACTGACCAATTGTTCTTATACCTAACTCTTTTAAATTTCCCTTCACCTCTTCCTCGACGGGCAGGAAGTCGATAGAAAGAGGCGAAAGGAAAACTGTATCGCAGTCTGGGGTAACTATGTACCAGCGCTTCGTCTTAGAACGACTGGCTACCCTTGCTGCAAAAGCGCTATCAGCGAGGCCAATACGGCCGTCGACAAAACCGTAACGACTAGCCAACTTAAGTACATCTCGACAAAGCTTATTTTCGCCGCCCAGGCGATTAAATCCTTCAGCGTCAATGTAGAAAAGTCCTGATTCACGAGTGCTAACACGTGGAGACGCGGCAATAAGTTCCCTTGCCAATTTCTTTTGCGCACTCTTGTAAAACTTGTCATCATACTCTCTCCAAACTATGTGAGAACAAATTGCTCTTGCTTCAGTGAACGTCATACCAGGGCGAATATTGGCGCGCTCGGCTTCTCGCGAGCAAACTAGAACTTTTGCCCGACCAATACTGCTAGAAAACTGCAACGATTGATTTTGATTTTTTGAACTAGCGAGAAGAACTAGAGCTTTACCTTTAAGCTCGGGCTCTAGTTTTTGATGTACTGCGATCTGGAACTTTGGGATGCGTAAACAAGCGATTCTGCACATATGAAGCCACAGATACCTCAATATTTTCAGCCATACCATCCCTCAAAATCGAACCTTTTATCGTCGGCATAATAGTGGCGATGTCATCACTATGACCAGTTAATCCCAGTTCGAAATGTACCGGTCTTGCGAAATTGAAACTCAGTCTCGAGTTTGTGCCCCAGCTTGCCGACTGAGCAAAAGAATCATCATCTTTAAGCACTATTAGTGAGGCTTTCGATCGCTCTAAGGCCCTTTGCAATCTTGCATAGAAGTTGCTTGTTATGATGTTCCTCTCGCCCAAATCTAGAATGACCACATCAAAAACACGAGAACGAATCAATTGTTCGCATGCCCAGAGTGAATCTTTCACATAGTCTCGCTTAACGGCAGAGTCGATATTACTTCTTAGAACCCAGAATCTACCTTGCTTTTCGTCTTTTGCATTATTCAAAAAACACCAATCAGAGGCCAGTAATCTGTCAAAGGTATCTATATAAACTACATTCAAACCAGTGGCACACCAATTAGCGCAAATCGAGCGCAAAACTGTTGTTTTTCCGGAAGAAGAAGTACCAACCCACTCAGTAACCCGTCGCTTCAGAAGACCAGCCGAACGGCCAAAGTCAATTTGCTCTATACCAGTTTTAAGAGTGCGACCTACCTCACCTCCAGATAGCCACTTCCCCGGAAACAGATGTTCAAGCTCTTTCTTCAAATTAGCGACAGTAACTGCACCAACCATAAGCGCTACGGCGGCCTCCTTTCTGTATTCAATTCATTTGCCCGATGAAGTAATTAAACCATACGCTCGTATGGTAGTCAACCTTTTTCTTTTGCCTTTGTATGGTAAATCTTCCCGCTACTGCATACAAACCACCGCCAGCGTATCGCTCAATAGCCCCTTGCGGATATACCAATCGGCCGCTGTATGGTAGTCGACAGCCAAACCCATTCCTTTATATGGATGAATAAATCAATAGATGGAAAAGATGGTGATTATTTTAGTTATCGCTGGATTGGCTTTGGGCAATCACCAATAGAGGGAGACCATATCTAAAATTCGAAATTTGTATACAAAACACTTTTGGTAAACTAAAATGACTGATGGCAGCCTGAGGATCCCCCGTTGATTACGCAAACTACCGAATACGCCTTGCGCGCTGTGGTGTTTTTGGCAATGAGCGACGGGCAAGCACATACTACGGCTCAAATTGCAGATGGTACTAAGGTGCCAACTGCATATTTATCTAAAGTACTGCAGTCGTTAAGCCGAGCAGGCTTAGTTTCGTCTCAACGAGGATTGGGCGGAGGATTTACCCTATCGGTGAATCCCTCAGACCTTTCTATCTTAGAAATAATCGAAACAGTCGATCCCATACCACGCATTCACTCCTGCCCCCTCGGCCTAGCCGAGCATGGCGGCGCAATGTGTTCGCTGCACAAACAACTTGACGAGGCCCTTGCCCTGGTAGAAATATCGTTGGGCAAATCAAGCATAAGAGATCTAATTGAAGCACCAACGAGAGTTGGTCTCTGCACTATGAAAAAGAAGAGACGAAAAGCACAAAAAGCAAAGAAACGAATCACTTAATGACGATGCGACAGCGTTTCTTCTTCTTCCAGCCCTTCCGGGTCTTCAACTTAAAGCAGACAAAAGCCTTTAGCTGTTCTACCGTCAAATTATTAGCTAAAACCTGCCAGAGAACCTTACGAGGTTTGCTGGCGTAGCCATAGCTCAAATCAAAATATTGCATTAGCTCAAGTGCTTCTTCCCGCCAGAGAAGCTGTGCCATGGCTAAAGGATCAAGCTCATAACTGCGACGTGCTGGCCAGATTTCATTGGCAAATGGCTTGCCGTCTTTCATGCCGACGGATATCAGACCCCAGCAGTCTGGAACAATCTTAACTGCATGTTCCACATGCTTCTCGTCAGCAACCAAAGTCATCTTCTCAAAAACTTTGCGATAGTGTTCCTGCTGATTGGGCAAGCGAATCAAATTGTCCGAAGCCGACTTTATTTCATAACCGTGCAGTGTGTCACTAATAACAGCAACATCAACACGCACCACGCCGCGCAACAACTCAAGCTCATCGACGACACGACTGTTAGGGTTCTCACCCAGCACCTTTTTGATCTCGGTGCGATAAAGCAGTCTGCGAACATCTAATTCTTTCAGGATAATAGCCTCAGAAAAGGCAAAGCCTTACAATTAGACCATACTAGTAGCTTGACTGATGCGAATTAGCAATTAAATCGCTATCGTCAGGTTCTACATTGACACTTGCAGTAGCTAAAACAAGCATGGCGAATACAAGACTCCAGCCAACAACTTTCTTCAACACGATAGTTCTTTCTAGTATTAACAGTATGCATTTTTATTATTTGGCGAGGGTTCGACCCTTACGGCAATAAATTGCGGCAGTGAGCGGGAAGCCCCTCTGGAAATAATATATAGCATGGCCCAATGGCACCACCGACAGGGTCAGCCACCACTTGGCTTTCAAGAACATAACGGTGTGGCTATTAGCACAGCTAATCAAGAGGATAGAATCTATTTTCGTTGTTTTTTTATCAGATCCTGGATAATGTCAGGGTTCAATAGAGTCAATATATAGATGAAGATGTCAAAACTAGCAGTATCACTCTCAGTATCATTAATATCTTTAGCATCCATAATGGCACCGCAAAATATCGGCTGCCAGGCTCAAGAAATTCAGGCGGCTAAAAGCAACGAGCCAGAGGGTGCACTAAAAGGTACGATAGAAGGCACTCTAAATATTGACGCACAAGGCTTCAACAGCACGCCAGTAGATATAGCCTTGTTCAAATCAAGTCAAAAAACTAATCCATATCGCCAACAATCGATTAACACAAAAGATGGTAAGGCAAGGGTCACTTTCACTCAAATTCCCCTAGGTGACTATGCCATTAGGGTTAGTACCATAGGCAAGAAAGTAAAAGTAAAACTCACAGCCGACACATATTCACAAAATGAAGACCGCATCTTTGGGCCTATCTGGAAGAAAAATCAATTTCATATGAACAAAGCCGAGATGACAGTCGTGCTTACGGCAATCAAATAGTTCGCTGCCAGAGCAAGGGGAAGAGAGGATGGTCCATGCTGGCTCCAGCAGACAACTGTTCTTGCAAACCAGGAAATTCAGGGGATGTCACCCATGGCCGTGGGGCGTGCACCACATCGTCGCCTAAAAATCGAGCAGAGAAAACTCGTCTGCGGCGATCGCCATCGACTGGCCCGGCGGCATGAAGAGTGAGCATATGAAAGCAAACAACATCACCTGGTTCAACTTCCCAACCCAAAATAGGGAAGTTCTCTGGTGCCCCATCAATATCGGGCAGTTCAGCTAAGCTGCCGTCCGGAAACCATTTGGCTTGGTTATCACGAAAAGAACGGGGCATGAGCCATGGCCCCAGATGTGAGCCAGCCACAAGCTCAAGAGTAGAATGCCGAGCAACTGAATCTACGGCAATCCACATGCTGCAATTCTGCTTGCCATCGATATTGTAATAAGGCTGATCTTGGTGCCAAGGGGTGCGCTGCCTTGTGCCCGGCTCCTTCACTAGCAAGTGATCATGATAAAGTCTGGTAGTTGAACTTTGCATCAATCTTCCGGCCACCTCTCCAAGCTCAGACTCGAAGAGCAACTGTTTATAGTAAGAATTTGTCTGCCAATTACAAAAATCTTCTACAAAGTAACCAGGATCATCAGCATTACTTGCTACTTTAGCTCGCGGGCTCAAAGCTTGCAGATTGGTCTCTATTCCGAGCCTAAGCAGCTCGATCTGAGCAGCGCTAAGCAAACCACGAATACAAATGGCACCATCCCGGGCATAATCGTCGATCTGATGCTGAGAAACGCGTACCATGTCACATCTTCTATATTACTGCGCTAAATCTGCTCGACCTTTGGAGAGCAAAAATTGGTTTAGGGCTTGCTGCAAATCAACACCATTCATTTGTGGCACTGGCGTAAACGGTCCGACGCGAGTGAATTTGCTCTCTAAGGTGCCATCGCGCACCGGTTGACCACTATAGGTAAAGACACGATTGGAGCTTCTATTTTCCATCTCGCCAGCACTGACTAAGAAATAGTGATTGAGAGACTCTTGCTGGAACATGTCGGCTACTTGCCCGGTGGGATAGGTCTCGGTAATCACATAGTGTGTGCGAGTAGAAAGATTAACTGGAGTTGACTGCTCACAAATTTGCTGCACAGTCATAAACTTCACTTGCTTGCCATTAGAGACACTATCTCTTTCAGATGGCAAAATATTGACGTGCCAGACATTACCAGCTTTATCAAGTTGGTGACCCATGTGCACAACCATTTCATTGTCCATCCAGGCACCGCTCGCCCTCTTCATGCCTGTGCGCAAATCAGTGACGTCCAAAGTGACATCTCCCCGTTTAGACCAGGAGCCGGCCATCACTTTTGGTATCTGGAACCACTCAATTACCGGCTGTTGGGGCTGAGGCCTCTGCATAGAAGCCGATTGCTGATATAGATTTGAATGGGCTGGATCGCTCTGACTGGTTTCTAGTTGATAGCCACCACGATAGTTGCCATTGCTCTGCCCCTGGCTATAACCACCATGAGAATAGCCAGGAACATAAGTATTGGAAACTGAAGGAAGATAATCAGAATGCTCAATACCAGCCTGAAGAGTCTCAGCCAATGCAGCTTGACTAAAATTGAGAGCAAGAATTAGCAATAGCGAAACGGCAATTTTTGTCATAAGGAAATTTACCAGTGCTTCAGGCGGCTCAGGCCGTCTTCAACTTGCTTTATCAACTGACGACGTTCTGGAGTCTCTGAAGTTTTCTTAGCCTGCTCAAGAGATTGCTTGAGCAGCTCTTTTCCTTTGCGGAAATTCTGTTGCTGCAAATAGCTGCTGCCCAGCCCCGCCAATACCTGAGCATAATTAAGAGTCATAGCTTCAACTACACCCTGGCTTCCCAGCTTTTTAGCAAACTTTGATTTCTCAATAGACTCAAAAAATTTGCCAAATTGCTCAATAGACTTTTCGTTCCATTCAATCGACTTAGGCAAATCGCCTTTGGCTTGATAGGACATCCCAACATAAGTACAGAGCACAGCCAGACTATGGTCTTTGGGATTCTTCGCAGTAATATCTTCATACTGAGTGGTACCAAATTCGATAATTTGATCAAAGTCTTGCTTCGCCATCATTTGTTGAATAATGGCTTGGCTAGCCCAAGAAGCACGATCTGGGAGAATTGATTTGAATTTGAGAGCCCAGGTACAAATCTTGAGCTGCGCAGAAAAGGCATTAGTACGCCCTGCTACTGTTGCCGCCACCACAAAGGCAGCGGTAAAAGCAGCTCTAACGGCAAAGAGCAGACCAACAAGAAGAGCAGCCATCAAGGCTGTATTCAACCAGTTTTTAGCTAAATAAGCTTCGTGGAGGTTTTGTCCTACGAAATAGAAAAGCAGAATATTGATGATTGTGCCAACAATCAAGATGGTGGCAAAAACAGCATAGACGACCTTATCTTGCCCAGGATTTTCAACCGGTATTGGCGGTGCTTCTATTTGTGGCGCCTTCGGTTGTTTAGTGCGAACCTGGCGACCGGCTGAAGGATGATGAGACACTGATTTTTTGGCCATTACATTTACCGTTTATCTGTCCTGGTATCTATTCTTAATAAGAGATTTTAGTTAGCGTTTCTTTGCTTCTTTCTCTTTCTGTTTAGCAGCCTTGTCTTTTAGCCTGGCGTTATCTTTGACCATTTTCTCACGCTCTTTTGATGGCATGTCGGTGCGCAGAGCCAGGTAATAGTCGTACTGTTGAACAGCCTCGTAAAGCATGCTCGATTTGGGATCTTTGCTCTTCTCTAGGGCGCGGGCAAGACCAAGCCTGGCATCAGCCAAACGAGGATTGTTTGCGATCGCCTGGTGATAGCGATTGATGGCTCCGTCCCATTGATTTTTTTTGGCTAGTTCATCGGCCACTTTGCTATCAGCTAAAGCCTGTTGCCTAATGGTGGCAATCTGACTGATGCCACGATTACCGCGTTCAGGTAAACCAGAAAGAGCCAAACCCTTCTTGTAAGCCGCTTCAGCATTGTCGAGGTCTTTAATCATCAAAGCAATGTCAGCAACAGCATAGGTCTGTTTGGCATCTTGCAAATCAGCAATCACTTGTTTGACCAAATCGGAAGCCTTTTGAAAATCACCACTAGCCATAGAGGCTTCAGCGTAAGCTATACGCTCACCGTCGGTCTTTGGCTCCGCCATTGACGAGAGATCCGGCTTACTGCCTGAGAGCGACATCAATTTTGCTTTGGCTAAATAAAGCTCCATGTCATCAGGGCTAAGTTTAATAGCCTGGTCTAAAGTCTTAATAGCAGTATCATAATCGTTAGAAGCAAGCATGGCTCCCACAGCAGCTTTCTGAGCCTTCAAGAACAATGCTTGACTCAAGCCTTTAACAGCAGCGGCATTGTTTGGGCTCATCGACAGAATAGTTGTATAAGCTTTGATGGCCTCGTCTGGCTTCTCTAAGCGCAAGTTGATATCGGCGATACGCTGACGCAAATCAAGATTGTAGGGAGCTTGAGTCAGACCCGAACGCAAGTCAGCCAGGGCCAATTCAAGGTCGCCACGCTCTTCTCGGATATCAGCCATACGCAAATAAGGCTCAGCATTTTCAGGCTTGATCAAGGTCGATAACTGAAACTCTTTGAGAGCACCAGCTGTATTCCCTTGAGCAGCATAAGCCTGACCCAACATCATGCGGGTAGGCCAGCTATTCGGGAACTGCGCCAAAGAAGTATTGAGCTCATTGAGGGCATCATCTGTTTGACCAAGCTTGAGCAAAGTTGCTCCGAGACCAAAGTGAGCGCTGGAATTACCCGAATTGATAGCGATGGAGCGCTTGAAATTCTCTTGGGCCTCAGCCAGACTGCCTTGATCGAGCTTGATCTGACCTAGAGCGGCCAGGGCAGCTGAATGATTGGGGTCAAGACTGACGGCTGTGCGGAACTCACTGCCAGCATCAACCACTCGACCTTGTTCTTTATATACTTGACCTAAACTAAAGTGTGCTTCACCTGATGCCGGAGCAAGTTGTACAGCCCGCTTAGAATATTCTTCAGCTTGCTGCAACATTGATTCTTTGTTGGCTCTAATGGTTCCTGATGAAGATTGCAGGCGATTCAATATGACAGTTGCCTTGCCGGCATAAGCCAGCGCATTGTTGGGATCGCTAGCCAGCACCCGATCGAACAATTCATCAGCGCCGTCGAGCTTGAACTGCTTGGCAAGGGCAGTACCCAGACCAATTGTTGCAGCCATGTCGGCAGGATTGTTAACAATAAGCTCACGAAACATGCCTTCAGCGTCAGCGTACTTACCCTGCGATAGCAGTTTTTCAGCGGGCATAATGTCGTGCTTAACTCGCCCAGAAAGCACAGTGGGGTCAGAACTTGAGGCCCCAGGAAGCGGGGCTGGAGCATAGCCAGGATAAGAACCGGTACTGGGAACGCCTGGAACTTGCGCCAAGCCATGTACCTGGCAACCGAGCAACAGACCAGTAGCAGCTATAGCCGCCTGTGTACCTTTTCTAACCTTCATATGACCTCCTCGGACAATCGCCTAGAGCATACAACGGCCCAGGCAGCTTATGGCAAAGATGACAGGATGTTTTAAAGAGTTGAAACTTAGAGCTAGATATTAGGTAATTAGGTAATAAGGCTTTAGTACGTCTAGAATATTACTGTTAACCAAGTTGTCAGCAGGAACGGCTTTAGATGAGACTAAAGTTGGCACGTTGAGGAGACCATTTGACTGAGTCCGAAATAGCGAAGTCCCTTCCACCAAGAAAGGTTTGCCTTTCTTGCAACAAGGAATACCCACCGGAGATGATCATCTGCCCAGATGATGATACTTTGCTCACGCCACTTCTCGTTGATACCTTGATTGGCACTACCCTGGCCGACAAATATCAAATTTTGGAGAAGCTCGGCAGTGGTGGCATGGGTCTTGTCTATAAAGCCAAGCATCTTCTGATGAAAAGGCTAGTCGCGATCAAGCTGATGTTACCTCAGTTTGCAGCGAGCGCTACTGCTCTTAAGCGCTTCCGCCAAGAAGCTCAAGCGGCCAGTCATCTTAATCACCCGAACATTCTCAAAGTCTACGATTTCGGTGTTACGCCACAGGGTTTGCCTTACCTGGTTATGGACTTACTAGAAGGCACCAATCTATCCGCCGAACTGACAAAACATAACTACCTGCCCCTTGAGCGTGCCCTCAAAATTTTTGTGCAAACTTGCGCTGCTCTCTACCACGCTCACCAAAAAGGTGTTATTCACCGCGATCTCAAGCCCGGCAATATTATGCTGGTAGACTACGATGGTCAAAGCGATGTGGTGCAGATTGTCGACTTTGGCATGGCAAAGATTCTCTCCGAAATGGACGGAGAAAACGAAGAGTTGACGAAAACCGGTGAAGTTTTTGGCAGCCCAATGTATATGAGCCCAGAGCAGTGCATGGGTCGTGAACTGGATGGCCGCTCTGACATTTATTCACTGGGCTGCGTCATGTATCGTACCCTTACAGGTAGACCTGCTGTGGCTGGGGCTTCAGCCATGGAATGTTTCAACAAACATGCCACCGCCCTGCCTGCGCCTTTCGCCGAAGTAGCACCAGAACTAATGCTGCCACCATCACTGGAGGCAATTATATTCAAAGCCATGGCAAAGGAAGTGCACGAGCGCCAAGATTCTATGGCCCAACTGCGCGAAGAACTATTAGCAGAGCTTGGGCAGGCCGAATTAAGCGGTTCAATGCCAGCCAACTCAGAGTCACCCCAGCAATTGAGTACAAGTCAATCGGGCTCTAGCAGCGCTTCTATTTCTTCTAGCTCCTCAGCTTCGACTGCGGCTGTAGTCAGTGCTAGTAATACAAGTAACTCGAAAGCGGAAACAGGCGAGAACTCACATACGCAGATCACTAATACTGGTGCCGTGAGACTACCAGCGCGCCAATCGCGTGTGCTAGAAAACTCCATGTCACAGATGCAACCAAGCCCTAAAGCGGCCCGCAAAGGCATGATCTGGGCATCAATAGCCGGCGTTGTAATCATTGCTTCAGCAATTGTTTTGATGCCAAAAGGTACCACCAGTAAAGATGGCAGCAAAGATCCAGATCAGAGCCCAGGTCAAGCCGATCCGGTCTCAGCTAGTGAAGACTACTCACAGCTAATTAAGCAAGGACAGTCTTCATTCGATCATGGTGATTACACCGAGGCACTGAAGAAATTCAAAATCGCCTTAGAGAAAGCTCGCAGCTCCGGCGACTATGATCGCGTGGCTGAAGTCAGAATGGCTCTGGGTCGTACTTATGTAGAGATACAAGATTTAGACGACGGACAAAAAGAGTTTCAGGAGATTCTGAAAATTCGTGAAAGCGAAAAGAAATTGACTGCTCTAGATGCCACCGAATCGATGAATGAGCTTGGCAAAATTTATCGTGCCAAAGGCCAGTTCAGCCAAGCTCAGAAGCTATTTAATCGCGCTCTTGCTATCAGACAAAATTATACCGGGCCAGATCACGCAGCAGTAGCTGAAACACTTGCTGATTTGGGAAATCTAGCTTTAGAGCAAAAACAGTTTAAAAAAGCCACCGAACTATTGGCTCAAGCAGAAAAAGTAGCCAGCTCTACTCAAGGTCTAGCTGATCTCAATCAGGCCAACATTTTCAGCGCCATTGGTCAGGCCTATCAGATGCAAGGGCAATTCGATAAAGCCACTGTCTACTATGAAAAAGCCCTGGCCATCAGAGAGAAAAGTCTGAACCCTGACAATCCTGCCATTGCCGACACTCTTACATATTTAGGCACCTTAGCCTTTGTCAAACGCGACTTTGCCAAGGCTGACTCATACCTGCATAGAGCCTTAGACATCCAAGAAAAGACCCTGAGCAAAGACGATCCGTCTATTGCCACCACTGAATTTTGCTTAGGTGTGCTCTACCAACAAACGAAAAAATATGACAAAGCCGAGCCACTGCTAGCCGATAGTCTGCGTATTCGCACCAAGGCACTAGGGGCAAATGATCCCTCGACGCAACAGACAAAACAATTGCACGATCAAGTCAAAGCTAAAATCAAAAACTAAACCGGAATAATAGTGTGCGAGAAAACACTTTCAGCCATCAGCTGTCGGCGCTTCTCTAAGTATTCCAATACACAAGTAACAAAAGTGGCATGGCTCCAAGTCAAAGGCGAAACAGACAGGGGCTCATTGTTGTAGGGATGCACTTGCTCGGCCAGGCAGCCAGAGGGCAAGGCGTGGTCGGCCACCCACTCTAACATTTCTACTGCATCTTTCAGACCATCGGCACTCTGGGCCGCAGCAATATCGTATTGCGCCAACCACATGGTGCAAATGAACCAGGGATTACCAGGAACCTTATCGACATCTTGCGAGATCTGATGATAATAATCGTTCTCATATCGAGCTAGACCACCAACTTCGGTTTTGATCCAAAGGCGATCGCGAATGGCTTTCATGGTCAGCACCACTTTCTCATCGTGGGGGCTCAAACCACCAAAAGCAAAAATGCTATACATCGCGGCATCAATAGTCATATCAAGATCGTAGCCATCAGCGGTGCGCGTTGCCATGCGGCAAAAGCGTTGCTCCTTCTCACTCCACATATGCCTAATCATAGCTTCGCGGGTTTCTTCTGCCGCCTTCTTATATATTTCAGCACGTTCTACTTCACCGAGGGCTTGAGCAAAATTATACGCACCAGTCAAACCGGCAATCACACTACAAACAGTAAACATATGAACGCCATAACGCTCTTCCCATAGATCATACGAAGGAAGGGGAAGCTTAGTCTCAGGGTCGCGGAATTGCACGAGGAAATCAGCACCATGCTTGATCAGATGAACAAACAGGGAGCGCACAAATTCGATGTCTCTGAATTTTCTAAAATGTTGCCAGAGCGACCAGAGCACAAGAGCTGTCTCATCTTCTTGAATGGGCAAATCGAGCTTGCCGTCACGCAGCCAAGGGTGCCAACTTGAGGCTACCGATTTATCAGGATTATACTTGTGCAGCAAGTAGCCTTCTTCTTTCATCACATCGCTGCAGAAACTGAAGAAGCGTTGAGTAAGGTCAATATAGCCAGCTTTTGTCAAAGCATGAGCCACCAATGCGCCATCCCTCGGCCACATATATGAATAGGTATCACGGGCAAACTGAGTGATATCATGATCGTTTGCCGCAATAATGGCACCACCATTATCAATTTGCGATCTAATCACCAATAGACTGCGTTTGTATAGTTCTACCACCTTAGGTGGCAAACTCAAGAAATCAACGTGACCAGGATTTACCCAAAGACGCCAGTAATTCTGATTGCGCGGCACAATATGCGAAAGCTGCTGCTTCTTCACTGCAGCATCAAGAGCTTCCACTTCCTCATAGTTACGACCAAAGCACATCCAATAGTAACCAACATTTTCGCCGTTGGCAGCAACATCAAGATGCACTGAAACAGTAGAGTCAACTGATCCCTGCGCAATAGCAAAGCAACCTAGCTCGCCATCCTCAGCGTCTCTAAAGGTTCCTTCTAAGCCGGCCATATTCTTTTTACCGACGGCCCACTGCTGAACTCCAACTTTTTTATGGCTACTGGAATTAATCAAAAACCAGCGATTTTTCTTGTAGTGAATTACTGAAGAAGTTCTCGGGTCGTAGAAAGCTGTATCGCCAACATCATTTTCGGCAATACTAAAATCTTGATGGAAGAAAATTCTGACATCGCGAGCCTTGCCGCTCAGGTCTTTGACGTGCAATTCGCGCAAGAAGAAGTTAGAGAAGAAATCGACCATGTCGTGGACGACAATCTCAAGCTTGAGCTTGTCGTGACGCAACAGCACGTCGGTCACTAAGGTTTCTTTGCAATACTTTCGCTCTAGCTGCCAACCGTCTTGCACCCAGGCAAACTGACCATCTACCCAAACCCCAAAATGATTGACTCTACCGACTGTCTGATTTTCTTGGCCAACATGGGGATAATAAATATCACGCACACGATATTGCTTATCAAAATTGATTAGGACATTACCGTTTCCGATAGGTAAGTCTCGGGGCATGAAAAATTCCTCCACCTGGCTAGCCGCATTCCAATGCTTTATACGGCTAAAGCGATACGGCTAATTCTATGCCAATGAATTAGGCGCTCTAAACCCTATTCAAGAATATAAAAAACAAATTTCTTTAAAAGCGATACTGGTCAAAGATTCGGGTATTAATCTCACCATTCAAAACTGTATCTTGCCAAACAAAATTAGCTGTAGATGTTGGCCGGGCAACAATCAGCTGGCTAAAGATTAACTTCTCACTGTCAACAAATAAATCGACAAGTCCATCTTTAATTTTGGCCCGCAGTTGAATCTGCTCAGAATTTTCTACAACTTCTAGATCGCTCAGTCTATTAAAGAACCATTGCTTTTCTGCCACGATACCGGACATCAAAAGCGAAGCAATATAATACGAGCCGGCAAATGAGACTGCCGCGCTATCGGCAACCGCTAAGGCCAAACTGGGGCTAGAGCTCAAGCCCTCTTCCGGAGAGCGCTGAAAAATACCTTCGTGGTTAGAGCAAATGAAGTTGAGGTTGTCTTCTTTAAGCTCAGCGAAATGCCCCGTACTTGTAAATTGATAGCGAAAAAGATGTGGCTCTTTCGCACTAGAACCTAGAGCATTGCGCATAAAATTGGTAGCGAAAATGCTACCGGTCAGGAGCTTTTTCTCGCCGCTAAATTTCTTACCAATAGATTCAATTTCAACGGTAACGGTACCGCTGTCACTGTAACTTTGCAGCCCTCGATAGGTTTGAAAAACCGTTTCTAAAATCGCAGTCAATTAGACACCTATGGCAGGCAAATCTTGACTGTCAAATTCAACTGCATCCTTTGCTTGACTCCTCTTTGCAATAATCTTGAGCAAAGCGAGATAGAGGGCGAGCATTGATGTACAGACCGCAAACAAGAAGAGCATACCGATCTGCCAACTAAAATTGGTAAAACAATAGCCAGCCAATAGTGGCAGAGTGATACCACCAACAGAACCAGAGGTAATCACCACACTAGAAGTGGTTGTGGTGTCAGGCATGAAGTGCTCGTTAGCAGCAGCCAAGACATTAGGGAAAATAGGACCAAAGCCCAGCCCGAGAAGCAGTACAAGAGCGAGGGTGCCCATTCCCAAATTACTGAAGCAAGCCAATGATAGAAGCGAAGAAGCAGTTAAAGCCATTCCTAGCAAAGTGATCTTAATTGAAGAGTAACGGCCGCAAAGAAACACACTGATAGTTCTACCAAGAGTCAGGCCAGCCCAGAGCACAGTCATACTAACTGAGGCAAGAGCTAAGTTAAGGGCACTGTACTTCTGCAAGAAAGTAAATAGCCAGGCGGCAGAGCTTACTTCCATACCGACATAGAGAAAAGTTACTAAAGCAAAAAGCCACAAAATTGGTTGCTTAATATTACCAGTCACGGACTGACTAACTGCCACAGGCTTCTTGCCAGGATTCTGGATCTTGAGCAATAAGGCACATACGAAAGCGAAAGCTGCACCAAAGAGATAAACAATATGAAAAGACCAGGGGCTGCTAAGGCCGGCCCAGGCAACAAGCGGGCCAGCCAGAGCACCGATACCAAAGAATAAGTTGACTTTATTCAACGCAGCAGCACTACTAGCAGTATCACTAAGGAGAACGCTAGTTGTCGCGGCAATGCTACAAAGACCTAATCCACTGCCAATCACAAAGGCTCCAATAGCGAGAACCAACAAACCAGGTGCGACGGCTATAGTGACCATACCAATGCCAGCAATGACAGCTGCTAAGCGCAGACTATTGCGGCTACCTAACTTCTCACAAATAAACTTACCTAGCAGCAACATCAACATACTGCCTGAGGCAGTGACACTGACCATAGAACCAGCCAAGACTAAATCTATGCCCTTAATCTGAGCTATTTTCGGAATAAGCGGACCAGTCCAGCCTGTATTCAACCCACCCAACAGTGTGAGGGCACATGCTGCCATGATAATTCGCGTTCGCTGCTTGTCTTCCATAGACAAAACAATACCAGCACAGAGCCACAGCATGATGCCGCTTTCTTTGACAAAAGACCATTTGTAACATCACCTATACGTTGTATTGGCGATACTTCTCCCACAATTCGTTAGCTTCATCAGCGCGTGATTGCTCATTGAGGACCCGAGCGAGACCATCAACTATTGAGGTGATAAGAAATGGATCAATCTGGCCCGCGGCCTCGTGGCATGATAGCGCCGAGCGAAAGACAGTTTCGGCCTTTTCATTTTGACCGGCAGTCTGCAATAAGCGTGCAAAAGAAAGGAAATGAAGGGCTTGTCCTTGGCGCCTAGTTTGGTCTGACTCTTGCTCAAGAGCGTGGATACCACTGTCGAGATATTGCAGGGCTAACTCTTTCTTGCCAGCTAAAAGGGCAATACCAGCGGCATCCAGATAAACCTCTTCAGCCAAATCAAACTCAAGAGCTTCGTCGATGCGTGATTGAGCTACTAACATTTTTGCCAGAATGGCAGCCTGAGCCTTAATGAGAGCCTTATCTTCATTGGCACTAGAAGCTGCTAACTCATAAGCTTGACGGTAGCAGTCTTCAGCTTGCTTGAAATCGTCTTTCAAGCGATAAAGCTCACCTAAGCGGTTGAGACTGAGTAAGACATTATGGGTCGAATCAGGCAATTGCCGGGCTAAGGCAAGAGCTTCTTTGAAATGCTGTTCAGCCTCAGCAAAATTACCGGTCACCTCAGCTTGCTGGGCGAGAATCAAGACATTGCGCCAATGCGACTGCTGCTCTAAACCACTAGACACTGACATTTAAACCTAACTTTTAAACCTTATAAGCCCAACCAATCACTTAATTCTAACAGCAGTGCCTGGCTAGAGGCCACGAGCAGTGGCAAATTGGGGCAACATATGTCATGCTAGTTAACCGATATATTGCTGAGCATAAAACGAGCACAAAACGAGCAAAAAAGGATAGAACATGAGTATTTCTTGGGGCAAGCGCCAACGGTTCAAGTTCAATCCAGGTGGCACACTCAACAACTGGGCACCACCAATGCTACCAGCCGTCTATGCCATTACATACAAGCAAGACCCTGCTAACAAACCCAAAGCTCACACTGTTTTGTACTTCGGACAAGCAGATGATCTCTCGCAACAAGCCCTAAGAAGTCACAACCACGTCTTAGATTTCTGGGCCAACAATGGCGGCGACGAAAGCGAGCTGTTTGTCTTCATTCTGGCAATGCCTGATTCAACCCGCTGGGAGAGAGCAAGTGTTCAAGAACAACTAGTTTCTGAATACAATCCTGACTGCAATCGCTATTAATAGAAGAATTAACCTTCTCTTGACATTCGAGTAGGTAAACAGACCTAATATAGCCGGCTTGATTCTTAGATCTCTGTCATAATGCAAACATGGCGATAATGTTTTGCTTCCAGAATCTTCTGCGAAGCGCAATTTATCGTGCTACAGCATGCGAAGTAACCCTGAATAGCCTCGAAGAACAATAAAATGAACAACAAAATACTAGTAGGAAATCTGGCTACAGCAGTTACTGAGCACCAAATCAAAGAGTTATTCGCCACTACTGTGGGCACTGTGCTTTCTGTAGATCTTCCCAAAGACCCAAGAACTGGCACTAATCGAGGTTATGCGTTTGTGGAGATGGGCAGCTCTAGTGAAGCCGCCGACGCCGTAACTAACCTAAACGGCCACGATGTCAGCGGTCGCAGGCTCAATCTCACCCTAACCGAACAACCAGGACAGAAGCAGAAGAGTGACCGTAAATGGTACCAATTCGGGGCAAAATGAACCCCAGCTTAGTTCACATAAGTTAGTTTGCAACATTTCTACATTGACATCCAGTGATGATATGTGGCATGCTGCGATAGATTCTGAAAAAACGATGGTTTTTAAGCCATGAACTGGTCATCACCGTCGATTGCGCAGAACGTCCTTGTCTAAACCTTGAGCGATCAAGGTCCTTGAGTAATCAGGCAAGGTATCCATCCACTCTAAATGGATCGCAAATAGATAGGTACTGGCTTGTTAGCCGTTGTGATAAAAGGATTCTAAATTGACCACATTTGCTGAACTTGGCTTGTCCAAGTCTACTCTCGCTGCGCTTGTAGATGCAGAGTACGTTGAACCAACCGAAATTCAACTAAACACTATTCCACTGTTATTGTCTGGCGTAGACATTATGGGCTCAGCTCAAACAGGCTCAGGTAAAACTGCTGCTTTCGCTTTGCCTATTATTGAATGCCTGCAAGAACCAGAAAAAAGACCAAGAGCACTAGTTATGGTGCCAACCCGCGAACTAGCTCTTCAAGTAGAAGAACAGTTCGTCAAATTCTCCAAATACAACAAACTGCGCTGCGTCACCCTTTACGGCGGCACAGGCTACGAGAAGCAAAGCCGCGCCCTCAAGCGTGGTGTTGATATTATCGTCGCTACCCCCGGTCGATTGCTCGACATGGTTGAACGCAGAATTGCTGATGTATCAGGCGTTGAAATCTTAGTTCTAGATGAAGGCGACAGACTTCTCGATATGGGCTTCATGCCACAGATTCGCAAAGTCATTTCGCAACTAAAGAAAGAACGTCAAACAGTAATGTTCTCAGCCACCATTGACAATCGCGTTCACAGATTGGCTGCTGAATTCCTCAAAAACCCGATCACAGTAAAAGCAAAATCAAGTCAGATTGAGCCTACTGCAATTGATCAAAAGCTCTACCACGTAACCGAATTCGGCAAAGATGCCCTATTGGTTAAACTAATTGCCGAACTAGAAATGAGTTCAGTGATTGTTTTCACAAAAACCAAACGCAGAGCTGGCTGGGTTAGAGGCAGATTGCGTGACGCTAATGTATTAGCTGAAGAAATTCACGGCGATATCAGCCAAAGCCAACGTGAGAAAACACTATCGCGCTATCGCGATGGTCGCTTCAAAGTCTTGGTAGCGACAGACGTTGCTGCTCGCGGCCTCGATATTCCAGCGATTTCACACGTAGTCAACTACGACTTGCCTGATTCACCAGAAGATTATGTGCACAGAATTGGCCGTACAGGCCGCGCTGGACGCTCTGGTGTAGCACTCTCATTCGTTAACGACGAACAACGTTACCTTATTCGTGACATCGAAAAAGTAATGGGCCGTCAACTCGAACAAGAAGGCAAGCCTGAACCACGCAAGGTTGTTCCTGCTCGTCGCTTCAAAAACTCAGGAAGAAGAAGAGTAGTCTAGAACTGAGCTTCTAATCAATTTAAGAAGGCCAGGACTAAGTCCTGGCCTTCTTTTTCATATCCTCTGCGTAGCACTAAAGACTAGCGCGGGCCCTCAATGCCAGCTCAACAGCTAAAGAGCTTGATTCTGCCACTGTTGTGATATGACCCATCTTACGCCCGGCCCTAGCTTCTTCTTTGCCATAGAGATGCAGATGGGCCTGACTAATAGCTAAAGCCGCAGCAAAATTAGGCTTATGGTTAGTCGTCAACCACAAATCTCCCAATAAATTGACCATTGCTGCCGAGTGAAATGGCACGGTCGCCCCAAGAGTTAGACCGCACACAGCACGAACTTGTTGTTCAAATTGACTAGTTGGGCAAGCTTCTATGGTGAGGTGGCCTGAATTATGGGGCCTGGGCGCCAGTTCATTGACTAGCAAGACTCCTTTATCGGTAAGAAAGAACTCAACACAAAGAAGACCAACAGAATCGAGCTTGTCCATAATGGCAGCAGTGATGTTGGCCGCCTGTTCTACTAGATGTTGGGATAGCCTGGCTGGCACAGAAGAAACATCAAGAATATGATTTACGTGCTTGTTCTCAATCGGACCAAAGTATTCAAAAACTCTCTCGTTAGACTGATAGTTGCGCGCCCCTATAACCGAAAACTCTTTGTCGATTGTAATCAATGACTCTGCCACGACTCCAGCTTGCTTACTTGACTTAGCAAGCTCAGCAAAGGCCAACTTGGCTTCATCCATGTTGCGCACAATGCGCTGCCCCTTACCGTCATAGCCAAAACCAGCGGTTTTCAATACTGCAGGAAAGCCAATTTGTTCAAGGGCAGACAAATGCTCTTCCGATTCAATCAAGACAAAGGCGCCAACGGGAAATCCATTGGCAACCAACCACTGTTTCTCTCTCTCCCTATTTTGAGCGACATAGAGAGTCTCGGCACCGGGATAGACAGAG